>ERZ778020.3069-NODE-3069-length-11279-cov-3.008553_pt1 | contig 11279 bp, 6 predicted proteins | sample MGYA00375750_ERZ778020 | MGnify/ENA primary metagenome ERZ778020 (study PRJEB29350, sample SAMN05389818) | bioreactor metagenome | isolation source: Ammonium sulfate bioreactor | place: South Africa: University of Cape Town | collected 2014-03-17 ...
ATCGTCGTCATACACATGCATTCCGTTCGACATCGTCGTCGCCACCACCATCAACAACATATTCATACCAAAATCTTCATAATTCTGATGAAAATGAAGATACCTATCATAGTCTTCAACATGTTCAATTAAAACAACAACAAGACGGTTCAATCGAAGGTGTGGCCATTAAAATCGAACAAAGCCATAAATCCGATGGACTTACAGAAAGACGGCATACGAGCGTGCAAGCATGTGGTGTTCGACGACGAACAACTCAGTTACCTCCTCGACCTCCACCATCATCATCATCATACAATACAGATCGGTCATCAAATGACCAATCTTGGTTGTCCTATCGAACTATTTCGACTCCTTCTTTTACTCCATAGAATTCTTTTTCTTTGTTTTATTCATACACTTCACTTGTGTTTTTTTGAAAATTCTGCGGTTTCATCACTTGAGCAACAAATACACACACATATTTGTTAGTTTCGTATTTTGGTTTGCTTTTTTATTCGATTATCATTGCTCTCGAAATAATTCTGTTCGTTTCACCTTGAACAAACATGTTTGCTCGTAAATACACCTTCAAAGACAATGTTTGACTATTTTACGCATATTTACGCTAGTTATTAAAATTCTATGCTGTTCTATGTCTTCGATTGATAGTTCTGATAGACATTGTTTGCAAACAGTTTCTTTTTCTCTTTTTATCTGAACATATGATCTACAGTGAGGAGATTCTCTCGTTTGTGCGCAGATGTTAATGATAATTTACATAACGACAACTTTGACAAAGATTTGTACAAAACAAAAACTAATCTTATCTTTCAATCATTTTGATAGCACATCTGGATTGTACGATCGTCTCTAATCCTATTGGAATCATTCATCGTCGACGATGATGAATGCGATCGAAATTAATCAATATTACATCATAAAGAAAAATAGTATTTTATTGTTTTAAAAGATGACAAACGAGAGAGATTTAATCAAACAAGAAGTAAAAACGCTTTTAAGCGACACATATGCATGTAAAGAGTTTATTATTTAAAAATTTCTAAGCAATTCTTCGGTCTCTCACGTCATTTCTTATAAAATTACATGTCGATATAAAATGTTCTTTAGAAAAAAAAAGAAAAAAAATGAGTAACACGTCTTGATTTTTTTTTCTTTCTTTCATATTCATAACCATTACTAACCGCAATATTGATTTATATACAATCTGTTCTATGAAGATAAAAAAAAAACAAGCTCAATATAACTATTACAATGTTTCTCTTCGGCCTTATTCGAATCCTTGCTAATTTCATTCAATTTACATAGACAATATGTAAATTCAATTGGCAAAATCATACATACATGCCAATGGAATAATCAACAAAAAACAGAAAGTAAGCTCATTCTAAACTCTATATTATTGACAAGTAACAATCATTTTCTTTCGTTTTCTTTTTTTCTTCTTTTGACAGTCGACAAACATCAAGAGTAACTCTATCAATCGATTCATTAAAAAATATGATAGAGCTTGCGGTTTTCTATTCTACAGATGAATATACCTTGGCAGGCTTACTTTTTTCCTTCGGTTTCTCTATGCGGAACATGCGCATCACAAAACACATTCTTCGTTTTTTTTTCTCTCTTCTTCTTCTTTTTCTAGCTAACAGAACAAAATTTATTGTGTATGTGAAGGACGTTCGTCGCCTCTACAGGCTAACGCGCGCAAGTAAAGAGAAAAAACATCCCGGTTCTTTCATTCATCAGTCGACGTTCTTCACCGTGCCAGCACACACACACACACACACACTCATATAAACGCATGCGCACTATATAAGAGAAAAAAAGAAAAAAAATGTCTTTGTTTTTGTTTCTGTGGCTTTGTTGCTGATGGGAGCTCTTCATGTGCCATTTGACAAGGAAAACGATAAGAAGACAAAGTTACTGCATCGTCGACCGTCTTTCAACACGTGAATCGAACATATCTATTGCTGATATATAATAGATAGTTGGTGAGTTGATATATATTTTAGATTTAGTTGAAGGAGAAGAAAGAAATCTTCGTTTTTTTGTTGGGATTTGAAAGCTGTTAGGATAATTTGTCTTCAAATGACGCCGCATAGGGGAAAAAACAACAGCAAAAATCGAGTCAATTTCGTTGAATAACTAATTGTTATGACATGTATGTACAGACATTTTATACATACGTGCATTTGTTATTTTTCTTCTTTTATTTCCACATGTCGACAAAAGCATCGCGAAATCGATCAACGTTCTATGACATGTACAGCAAATATAGATAGCTATAAATAACTAGTTGATGCAAGGATGTATGTATATCATTTTGTTTCTCATATTAAACCCAATAGGATATGCCAGGTGAATAGTTGCGTACATAAAGAGATTATTCACAAAATAAATGATGACAACCATTGTCAAAGCGTTTAATTCTAACTAGATGACCTTTTTCTTAGATTATCATAAGTGTAATACGTTTACGTACGTAGAACAGTATGTTCTATATTGACAATCCTTCATATCGAGGTGATGTAATAGCTAGCAGCATTCTTTTTACATCTGACACATTAATTAGCCAATTTCTTAACCCTAAAACTCCCATCATTAGAACAAGTGAGAGAAAAAAAACCGAAAGTGACAGTACTCGTTGCATCCATTTATTTACGTACAGACAGTATCTCATATCGTCGAGTCATCTTTCAAATCACTTTCTTCTAAATAGTGTTTGTCCTTGGTTTAGAATTGTGTTATTTTTTGCCCTGCTGGTGCATGCTCGCAGACGTTCTCATCTAGTAGCTAAACAACATGGTGAGATGTATTTTTCTATCTATTTTCAACTGTAGAGCATCTGTGCTTTTCATCAAGACATGTCTATTATAATAAGAATGTGCATGATCTTTCGTCGTATACATGAGTGGATGTCGTCTGACTTCTCCTCATCTGGTTATGTTTATGTTCAGATATTAAAGCAACAAGTGTCGAATTGCTTTGTACAAACTCTCCAATGTTCTTTTTCGAAGTTATACTGATTGACAGTAGTCTAATTGAATATTGTATATGTATATGATTGCGCAAGTATGTTCAGTATTAACACTTTGACAACTAGAAACGTGGTGGCAATCAAGTGAAATTCGATCTTCTTGGATCGATCGTTGCGCTCGCTGCCAATATTTATCAAAAGTAAACTATTCACACATATTATGTGCACACATACACAGCTTATTCTTTTCTCGTTCTTTTGATTTCCCTTCTCTTCTCTTCTCTCCTCTTACTCTCAACAACTTTTCCCTCATCGACACATTCTTTACTTACTTAAAGTCATTCGTTCTGTTGCTGCCATTTTGACAATAGTTCATTACACAAGAGACTAGCCGCATCATATTCATAAATTACACATGCAATATGAGTGTTTAATAGTGTCATTGAAGGTTGTCTCAATATGCTACATATATATAATATAGAATCGATATTTCACTTTCAGATACAATAAAACATAAAGAAAAAAATGTACAACTATGAAAGGTTACCATCGGAATGGTTTACATCGCGTAAACGACCAAGATCTTATCAACATTTACCGCCTATGTCTCGTCCTGTATCAAAAAGTTTTAATCGCATATCTGACTTTATCTTTCCTGACACAGTTCATATTCGTCTTCAACAACAACAGCAACTACAACAACATCCCGCTTATCAACGATATCAACGTTCTGAAAACTATAGTTTACCTGTTTTAAATCGACATAATCTTAATCAACATGATTTAATTGTTGTCGAACGATTGCCTTTACAAGAACTTGATAATGTTGATTTTCTTTATCATGAACAATACTTAAGACAACAACAGCAGCAGCAGCAACGGTACCCATCAAATCGACAGATTCAACGTCGTTATTCATCAACATACAACGAACGATTGCCTCCCGGTTGGACAAATCGATCTACTGCCTATCGAGAACGAGTACGTGATCGACGAAAACGTCATACAACCGATAATGCCTATCATTCAATGATGAAATCGATGTTAGAAGAAGATGAATCACAATATACAAATGATCATGATGGACCTAATTATATTCTCTCTTATACGACAACACTCGATCCTATTACGGATTCTGAATCAATTGCATCTATAAATCATCGTCAACAACAACAACAACAACAGTATGACAATGATATTTCATTGGAAGAATGGAAACGACAAACTCACGCTCGTGTACCCATCAATGGCACAACAATACCTGTCAATGTTGAACGTGAACGTCATCGACAACGACAACGTAGTTCATCATGGAGTAGTCGAGATTCATCAAGTGACACAGATATCACTGAAAGACATCCGAATGCATTACATTTTACTCAATATCAACATAGTTCATCTGTAAGAAATCGATTTTCATTTAATCAAAAAAAGAAAAGAAAAGCTTCATTCGTTTTTGTATTACATAGTTTGCTGGATCATCTAAAGGTCCACCAGCTGCATCTATGCCAGAACCTGCTGTTTGGGAACGATTTTCATCAGATCCAATTCGTTTTCGACATCAACCTGATATATTCATTCCTATTATCTCAGGATCAGTAGCAGACACAAACAATCGAATGAATTCGTCTCCATTTGATAACACGACTGATTATCAGATAAACCAGCAGACATCATCATCGTTCCAACAAGCACAAAATCCAGCTCATCATGTTTCTTTGTGCGTGAATGATTTACGTACAACGCTATACATCGAAGAAGATGCGCTTAACAGTACGAAGACAACAGTAAATAGTAACAATACTAACAATGGCGGAAAAGGTATTTGATCAAAAACGACAAGAAAAAATAAATCATTCGATTATCTATCTATTCTCTAGCAGTAATCAAAACGTTTATCGATCGAATCATCAAACGTCTACAACATTTTAAACGATCGCTCGATGCAGGATTAAGTTAGTATCGTACTTCTCTTTATAAACACAAAATCTAATATTTCTATAATTCAATTATTACAGTTCATGTACGAAAAAGAAACACTCTCGTTAATGGTCCTATTGTTACTGCTGATTACAATGCACACAGTGGTGGAACAACACGACGAAAACATCAAATAACTGATCATGATGACTATCAACAACAACAACAATCAATTCTAAGATCACCATCTTCTGATATAAATGAAGAACCTAAATTAGTACGGCCTTATTTTCTAATTCAACCTCAATCGGTTCTTGTACTGCCGAATGAAATAGGTAGAGCTCCTTTCTTTAAAAGAGACAAAAATCATTTGATTGTTAATAGCGAAATTTAAATGTTGTTTCGGCGGTGATCCTCTTCCCACTCTTGTCTGGTCACACAATGACTCGCGTGTATCAGAAATAATCGCCGCTGGCGGTTCGACATCGTCGAAATATCGAACACATAAACTTCACGATATTTACTATTTGGATATTGGACCCGTTACTTCACGCGATAATGGATATATAAGATGTACTTTAATGAATAGACTTGGTCTAGAAGAAATTCTTGCTCAATTGACTGTCGTTTGTAAGTTTATCGGAACGATATACAATCTGGTGAATACGTATTAAACATTGATTTTGTTTAGCATCAGCATCCGATGCCACACCTCGCATTGTTCAGCCTCTTGCTGACATAACAATGATCGAAGGTCGGCCTTTGAAACTATCGTGTGGAATCAATGGTTTACAAGTAACTGTCAATTGGTTTCATAATGGCAAAGTAATCTTTTTTACCTTGAAAGAAAAAAAAACGCAATATTGTCTCTTTTTTTAATTCGTCTGTTAAGTTAATATCACCAGTGGTACAATCAAAAAGCGATTATAATTGTGAAAATGCGATTTTTACTCTTTCTCGTGTATGTATTTCGAAATTGACTTCGTAAAAATATTTAATTGATTCGATTTAGTGCATGAGAACGGACGCTGGTACCGTTGATTGTCTGGTCAAAAATCGTTTTGGTGAAGCAAGAACAAGTTGTCGTATTGAAGTGGTCAATGATCCTGAATTTGACCGGTGAATTAGGGACATGAAATAAGAGAACAAAATATGGCAATTTGCAATGCTTCATGTGGATTTTTTTCCTAAACTTTTCGTTAAACAAAAACTTATTTAATCGATTTTTCTTTTTGTTGCATTTGTTTATTTTCCTACTAGTTCAATGTGTTTGTTGTATTGTGACTTAGCATTCAATTCAAGGGGGAGATGAGTAGCTGATTAATCATTGAGAATATTCGGCATGAAAATCAGCTGTTTCCCCTTTGGCAACATCGAAAATCGAAAATAATAATTCGACGTTTCTTTTTTTTTAAATGATAAATTAAAACACAAACATTTTTAATCTATCTTTAATTATCGCATAGGTGTAAAGAGAAGAGAAAATATTTGACTAATTTTGATACGTAATTATTTTTTTCGTGACGCCCGATAGTGCTTATGATGCAATGGTTTTTATTTTGCGCACATATTTTTAAAACGTTAATTTCTCGAATGGTATTCGCCTTGACGAGGTAAACCTCTGATAAATTTTATCGTTTTATACAATCACCAAAAAAAGCAATAAAGAGTCATAAGATATAAATAATTTCGTTTCTTTTTATGTTTTTGAAAATAAAATTCGTTATCGACCATGATGATAGAAGAGTATTTTTCGATAAGTTATTTCATATACGTGAGAAATACCATGACATTATTTCACGTCTGAACAGGTCATATAAAAACGTAATGTGATGCTTTAGAACTGGATTTTTTCATGAGTCATGAAATGATTTATCTCTTTCTTTTGACTATATAAAATTTCCCACGAGTATTAGCATGACTATTGCTTCTACCAATAAAGGTAACTTAAGGTTTTTTTTAATTTGCATACAAAGTATATTCTGTGACACATAAGTTTTTTCACTTGTACTTTCGAAAGCTGGGATTAACTAATGTATTTTTCTTTTTTGCATATATTGTCGATATAAGTAATCAACATGAGTCAATAAGCTTTTTGTCTTCGATGCCGTCATAATTGATTGCTTTTTCCTCTGCGAAAGATCAAGGCTTTCTAAGTATTGATTATCGCTTAAATAGGATGCTATCTCGTACTACACATTGGATTCATTTTTCCTTTATTTAACTCGAAACTGATTGCACTGGTTAGACGAGTCCAAAGGGTATCACTTTTGTTTTTTTGATGATTCGTCGATTTTCAATACATGGCATCATATGTATCTATTAAGTGTTTTATATTTATTCTCTTCGAACAACTGTTCGATTAATAGTAATAGCTTTTTCGGTTTGTTTTTCATCACGATATTAATGATATCATTCTTATTTCGTACCTTTGTTTAATCTGGATTCCACTGTTTGAATATATTTTCTTCCCTATTACGTCATTAAAATTGTTTCTAGACAACCCACTTCTATGAATCAATGTGTTTTTTCCTTCATAGATCAATCAAGAAAGTTTTTTTTCTTGTTTTCTGTGATAAAGCGCCCTCTAGTCTGTTGTATGCGTCATGTATATGCAGTATGATTTGTTCATATCAATGCCAATAGAAAAGACGGAATAGGAAAAAAAACATCCGCAAAACAAATTAAAACATATTGACAGCGCAGAATAGAAATAGAAAACTATGATCAAATACGTCATTACGTTGACCTCCAATGTAATATATTGTAGGTACTAGTTTTATCCGATTAAGTTTGTTCATCGATTGGTTTCATAAAAATGACAGATATTTCATTCTCTATTGTCTCAATGCTGTTTTGTTAATTGAGCTGCTGAAATTTCAATTTAGATTTTATCCTTTAAGACCTTAATCAAGAGAAGTTTTGTTCGATATTTTTCCTTGATTTTAATCTTTTAATCTTTATTTTTCGATCCATGTTTCACCTCACATGACTGTTTCTTTTTTAACAAATCTAAGGATGATTGTGTGCATGTTTTTCGTTTCGATGCACCTTTTTCATTTCTTTTTCTCTCTTTTTTTCTCTTGTCGATCTTTTACCTTTATTGTACACCCTTTTTCTCTCTCTCTCTCTGGTCAGAAAGCAAAACTCCATTAGTCAAACGTAGGTGTCAAGAGAAAAAAAATATATAAAGAGATGGTAAAGCGAACAGTCGAACTAGAAAAACAAAATAAGACAATATGAATAAATTTGTCCGTTGACTCATGAATTTGCACATAAGACAGTAATTCGAGAACAATTTATGATGATTGTTTTTTTGTTTGGGTTATAAATATATTGAGTAAGTTACGTACGTCGACCGCGTGATCGTTTATGGAGTTTTGCTTGATGTTTTACCTGAGAGATAACTGTTAGGCAAATATTGATAAGCCTATCAAATGACAAAGAAAAATTCATCGTTCTTATTGTTTTATATGACGTTATATATATTTTTTTTGTTGAATTTTAGAAAGTCGTATGACCAGATCCTTTTACGATTACCCAAAATTTCTGTAGGCATGTCTTGTCAACTTGAATGTCGACTTTTTAATCGTCTTATGTCAATTGACGACATAACTAACGAACGCAACTGTAAGAATTTAAAATTCAAACGAGCATTTCAATTTCTTCAATTATTATTAATTCAACGTGTGTATGGACTTGATATGATTACATCTTCGCCGTCACCACCACAACAACAATCAGCACGAACTCCTCCGAAACATTCTCACCGACAGACAGAAACTAGGCAGCAACAACAGAACTATCAAGTTTTTCTAGGTGGCTCGTGTAATCCAACGACATGGAGACGTGATCATGCGATACCCTATTTTGAATCTCGTTCAGTTTCGTTTTATAATCCTCAAGTAGCGAATTGGTCACCTGAAATGGTTGAGATTGAACATCGTGCAAAAGAATTAGCTCCACTTTTATTTTTTGTTATTGATTATGATACTCGTGCGTTGGCATCGATTGTTGAAGTGTGTTATCTTGCATCACGTGGCAGGCGTATCATCGTCGTTATGAGCCCGATGCCAGAAAAACAATTCACAAAATTCATTGCACAAAAGTCAACTAGTTTAGACAGTGATGATAATAGATTTGATTATGATAATGTCTGCGAAGCTCGACGAATCTTGCGTTTACTACTTCAAAGTATAAATATCCCGGTTTTTGATAATGTTCGATTGGCTCTCGAATGTGCCGCAACAATACTCGAGAAAACTAAACAAACAGTATCACATCATAGTATTTTTATAGAAGATGTCGAAAGTGATAACAATGATGGAGGTAAAAATAGAGAAAAAAAGAGAAAACAAATTCGATTTATTTTTATTTAGATGTTCTCACTCAATTACCGATGTCACCTAGTGATTGTCACAATGTTCGAGGATCATCTGTGGTATACATACGTTCCCTATCGAATAAGACAGCTTTTCGATCACCGGATGAATTCTATAAACAAATGCATCAAACAGAAATGACTTCTTCATCGTCTCCACCAGGAAATAATTCGATATCAGAATCAAGTAAATCTATTATTTATTTAATTTTGAACATTTTTTAAAAGTTGGGATTTCAAGATACTCTTCAATTTCAAGCAGTACCTGCTGATACAAAACAACAAATATCTTGTTCGACAAATGAAAGTGATAATGACGATGGTTATGGTTCGTTGTCATCAAGCAATCGAACTCTATCGATATCAACAACATCACTATCATCTGAATCGTTCGAATCAGTCAATGATCCGCCACGTGAAGATAACTCATCCGAGTAATTTCATTTCAATATCAAAATTTCTTTATTTGTTATTATTTATTTAGAAATCATATTTTTTTACCAAATTCTATGATCAATAATTTCATATCAACATTCTACTCCTATGTACCATTTGTACGTTCCACTAGACCGACCGAGTCAACCAATACACAATCACTTTTTGTTCTATTTACACTTCCTTTTCGTTTTATTAAAAATACATTTTCATCGGCTTTATCATCGTCAACAATAGTAACAACGCCTTTATCATCAATTCAAGAATCAACAGACTTAACATCATCACTATCATCCGTCTGTTCATTACAATCAACACCAGGTTACATATTCGATTTGTATATAGCATCCGGTGATCATGATGAATGTTGGTTAAATACATTTGCTATTCCAACACTCGAAAAACATAATATCAGTTACACAAAACGACAATCAAGTTTCGATAATGATCAATATGATGTTCTTTGCGATGTACATGTTCGAAAACAATCACGTATTCTATATTATCTAATCAATGGGCATGAACGTTTATCGTATTTGCTTGCTGAACTTGCATTTCTTATTGGCGAACGTAAACATGAAATATTCGTTTATCTTCAATCGACAATCGATGATGATTGCGAAACGATAATAGCGCCGTGCGAACGACGTGATCTTGATCGTTCAAGAAAATATCTCGAAGATTTAGCACGAAAAGAGAATATACATTTATCTCAATCACGTGAACAAAGTTGGCAACAAGTTTTAGATTTTATTCGTCAAAATGATTAAATTTATTCATGCTTTGGGGGGTATAAAACTAGTGTCAGTTGTTTTTCTTTTTTCTTCGTCTTCTCTTCATTCGATTTTGTTTTTTTCTTTCTTTTTTTGTTGTTATTTGTTATTGTACTTTTTTCTTCTTCTTCTTCTTCTATAATTCGTATGAGCTCAATGTTTAGTTATCATATGTATCATGGTTCATTTCAACGAATGAAGAGAAGAGGAAGAACAAACAAACAAAACGAAGTCAAAATTTGTGATAATTCACAAGTACAGCAACGAAATTCTTATTTTTATTTGACTTATATGTATTGTGTGTAATTGCTCGATGTATTTTACGCTTGTTTCCTTTTTCTAAAAAAAAGTAAATATGATTCGAAAAACCAGACCAAAAAAAACACAAATAAACAGACGAACAAAATTTTCTTTTGCTTCTTTTTTTTCGCTGATTATTACTGTTGTTCTCTGCATTCGTTTGCTCGACAAGTTGAGTGCTGTGAGATTTATTTTATTTTATATATATTTTTTTTGTAGATTTGTTGTCAGACGTCAGATAGGAGGAAAAAGAAAAAAACACACGCACACGTACGGTGTCGATAAAAAAACAACAGCACAGGCCATGTTTTTCTCATGATTAAGGTGCGTATACACACACAGACAGTACAGATTTCCAGTGATTGATTTTATTATTTTTTATTACAGATGGCATTTAATCTGCGACCAGGAAATTCATCGATCGAATCGGATGAATTAATGTCCGATCGATCTGACGATCAACAACATTTAACCATCAGTGATCATGCTGCTC
>ERZ778020.3078-NODE-3078-length-11259-cov-6.665477_pt1 | contig 11259 bp, 9 predicted proteins | sample MGYA00375750_ERZ778020 | MGnify/ENA primary metagenome ERZ778020 (study PRJEB29350, sample SAMN05389818) | bioreactor metagenome | isolation source: Ammonium sulfate bioreactor | place: South Africa: University of Cape Town | collected 2014-03-17 ...
CAGCGGCGCATTTCCGCGCCCAGCAGGACAAGAAGCGTATCACGCTCGCCGCCGCGCGCGCCAACGCGGTGCCGATCGACTGGAGCACCTATCGGCCGACCAAGCCGGCATTCCTCGGCACCAGGGTGTTTGCCGACTATCCGCTCGAAGAACTGGTCGAAGTGATCGACTGGACGCCGTTCTTCCAGGTCTGGGAGTTGTCCGGCCGCTTCCCCGCCATCCTCGACGACAAGGTGGTGGGCGAAACCGCACGTTCGCTTTACGACGACGCGCGCAAGATGCTCGACCGCATCGTCAAGGAGAAGTGGTTCAAGGCATCCGGCGTGATCGGCTTCTGGCCCGCCAATGCCATCGGTGACGATATTGCGGTCTACAGCGACGACAGCCGCACCAAACAGATCGCGACCTATCACACCCTGCGGCAACAACTCGAGAAGCGCGAGGGCCGCCACAACACCGCGCTGTCGGATTTCATCGCGCCGAAGGACACCGGGATCGCCGACTATATCGGCGGCTTCGCGGTCACCGCCGGTCTTGGCGAGGACGAGATCGCCGCGCGCTTCAAGAACGCCAACGACGATTACTCGTCGATTCTCGTGAAAGCGCTGGCGGACCGGCTCGCCGAGGCATTTGCCGAGCGCATGCACCAGCGCGTCCGCAAAGAATTCTGGGGCTACGCGCCGGACGAGGCGCTGAACAACGCGCAGCTCATCAAGGAAGAGTACGACGGCATTCGCCCGGCACCGGGCTATCCGGCGCAACCCGACCACACCGAAAAGGCGACGCTGTTCCAGCTGCTGGACGCCACCCGCGCCACCGGCGTCGAACTGACCGAAAGTTTCGCGATGTGGCCCGGCTCGTCGGTGTCCGGCCTCTACTACAGCCACCCGGAAAGCTATTACTTCGGCGTCGGCAAGATCGAGCGCGATCAGGTTGAGGAATATGCCGAACGCAAGGGCCGGCCGCTTGCCGAAATGGAGCGCTGGCTGGCGCCGATCCTCAATTACATTCCGACGCGCGATGCGCCGGTGACGAGCATTTCCAGCGGCAACGCGCCCGCGCCGGCCAACGACCTCACGGATGACGACCCGTCGTCGCATCCGCCGGGCTGCGGCTGCGCTTTCCATCTGCGCTACCGCAAGAAGGCGATCGGCGCGGGATAAGGACGCCTGCGCATTTTCGAAGCCGGTTCGCATCGAGGCAACACGCCAAATCGAAAAGTCGCCGCTTCGCTTCCATTTCCATCGGAAGCGAAAAAGCCTTAGGATGACCGCGTTTCAAACGGAACCTGATCGTCTCGCGGGAGCGGATATGATCCCCGGCGGAACCATCGCGCTGCTTCTGGCTACACTCGCCGCCCTTCCCTGGGCGGAAGCCGACACCGTGGACGTACAAGGCCGCGGCGCCGTCGATCTTGCGCCTTATGCCTGCACCGATATCACGCGCAGCAGTCTGATCGATCGCGTCTGCTACGATCGATCAACGCGACAAGCCATCATTCAGGTGCTCACGACCTATCGACAGTTCTGCAATGTGCCGCAGGCCACCTACAAAGCACTGCTCGATGCACCATCGATGGGCCGGTTCTATCGCGCCCGTATCGAACGTTCGGCCGACGCGGCGCGCTACGATTGTTTTTCACGCGCATTCGAAAATAGCACAAATGGTACAGTTGGGTGGGCTCGAACCACCGACCTCCTGTTCCACAGACAGGCGCTCTAACCAACTGAGCTACAACTGCATCCTGACGCGCGCCGCAGGGCGACGCGAACGGGGCGGAAACTAGGTGTAACGCCGCGCTTTGGCAAGACCGGGAACGTCCGGTTTTCGTATCTCGCCCGGTAACGGCCGAAGTCCAAATCCGGCGCCTCCGGCAGCCTTCGACACCGCGGCGAAATCAGACGGCGGGTTTGAAAATCCTGGAAACGTTGTCCTTGATCGGCTCCACCGTCTCCATCGCGACCTTTCGCGACAGGTCGGCAAGCTCCTGCGACTGGCTGGTGATCGCCTCAATCTGCTTTCGGGCGTGATTGCCCCACACGTCCACGGCCTGGCTGAGCGTCTTCACGCCGGCCAGTTGCTGCGTCAGATCGAAAGCGGCGTAGGTATTGGCCTGAAAGAACGCCAGCAGCTTGCTCGAATAGTCGCTGGCCCCCTTGCTCGCGACATCGAAAGCCGCTCCGACGGCGCTGTTGTTGGTCTCGGCCACATCCTTGAGCTTGGCATATTGTTCGCGCGCCTGCGCCACGCCCTTTTCGGCAAACGCCCGGACTTCCTCGGGAATTCCAATGACCATTGGAGATGCGGTAAAGGAATCGATGAAATTCGCCATGGTAGCGTCCTTGTATGTGGTGGGGCGGCCGTGCTCGTGTCGACGCGCCATCGCGTAACAAGGCCGCCATACAGCCCGCACGCGCTCGCGGCGAGCGCCTGCCCTGCCTTCTAACAGTGGTCATTGTGCATTGCAACATAAACCTGCAATCCACCGTGACTGCTCGCGCGCGGGTCTTGCCGTCAGGAACGGGGCGTCATGATTTGGGCCGCGACGCATCAAGGGTTGCGCGGGTAATCACCTGACCCATCTCGCTTGCCTGTTCTGTCAGGGTCCGCATCTGCCCCTGCACGTAGTCGCTATGCAAACGCATGATTTCGCTGAGATCCTTGGCCTGTAGCAGCTTCTGGGCATAGTCCAGCGACGCCGCGACGTTCTTTTCAGCAAAGCTAATGGCCTTGCTGCTGATCTCCTTGGCTCCGGCGCGCATCGTCTCGCCCTGCCCCTCCATTGAACTGGCGGCATGGTGCGCGCTGCCGAGGAAGGTCTCGAACGTCTTGCGCGCCTGCTCGAAGCTGGCTTCTGCCATTGAACGCATTTCCTTCGGAATTTCGAATCGATCCCGGCCATCCTGATCCATGATTATGACTCCCGTTGTGGTCTGACGGGTCTGACAATGCCCGCCTGCGCTTCAAGTCCAGACCAGCAAGCCAAGATGCCCGCCCGAAATGATCGCCCAAGACCGTTGGGCAAGATCGCAGTCCTGAAATGAGGGCTGCGGCAACATGGCGGAACTTTCGTCTCGGTTCGCAACATTTAGGGCGGGGTGGCCGGTTTGGATTTGCAACATCTCAACGCGATATGTTGCGTTCTGGTTCAGCCCAGGCCGCTAAATTAACGCTATTGCGGGCTTTCATGGGGTGATGCCGCGCTGGCCGTGGACCAGACCGCGGCCAGAGGCGATACTAACCAAATATTAAGCTTGTTGCCCGGGGTCCACGCCCCGGCGACACCGTGACGGCCGAACGAGCGACCATGACGTGGCGATGAATGACACGGAATTCCAGTTGCGCGGTGTGGAAGATGCCCGGTTGGCCATCCACGCCACGAGCGCCTTGCCGGTATGGCTCTGGTCAACCGACGGGGCTCGTGTGCTTTGGGCCAATCCTGTCGGCGTGATGGTTCTGGGCGCCCCGAACATCACCGCGCTGACTGCCCGAACTTTCGGACCCGCCGATCCCCAGCGACGTCAGATCGCCCAACTCGCGATGCGATTGCTGCCGAATGCCGGCCCGCGCCTCGAACGCCTGCGAGGCTTCGGTGCGTCGCTGGGCGGCCTCGCTACCTGTGCCTGTACGCGCCTCGTCTTTACCGAGGGGGAAGAAGGCATCCTGATCGCCTCGGCAGCCTCGGCCGGACGTTCGATACCGCTAGCTGAACGGCTCCAGCGCCTTGTCGAGGACGCAGCCACGCCCGTTGCAGCGTTCGGGCGTGACGGACTGTTCGTCAGCGCCAGCGCACCGGCGCGGCCGCTGCTTGGCTTCCGCAATCTTTCCGAAGCCGGCCTTGATGGCGCGCGACACGACGCGCTGCGCGACGGCCGGGTCGAAACCCCGATCGGCATTGGCCATATGGTACTGCAACGGGTCGGCAGCGGCGCCGATACCGCCTTGATCGCCTTGATCGCACCGGGAAGCTGTCGCTTCGAAACCCATTCGACGGCCGCCGCCAGCGCATTGCATGATGCCACACCCGAGCCGGCCGCCAGTGCGACACCGGTCGAACAGACAAACTCAATTCCGGTCGATCCCGTCGCAACGCCAATCGTCAGCACCGCATCACCCGCCAATGACGACGCCGCACCATCACCGGGCGCGCCGGAACCAATTGTGGATGACTTGTTGTTCGACGCTTTCGATGACACCGCCCTGGCGCAACCCGGAACGGTTTCGGAAGGCCAACCGCATGAGACCGCGTCATCGGCACGACCGTCGACAGGCGAGCCGAGCGAAGAACGCGACAATGCTGATGCCATCGCAGCCGCCGTCGATGAGACGCCATCAATGTCGAATGCCGGCGAGCCCGATATCGCGCCGCCCTTACCCGATCCGGTCGACGCACCGGCACCCGCCGAATCGTCACCACCGTTACGACAGCCGCTGCGTTTCATGTGGCAAATGGATGCCGAAGGCCGGTTCGCACTCGGTTCCGACGAATTCACCCGATTGATCGGCGCACAGACTGCCGCCGCATTCGGGCGGCTCTGGCACGAGATCGTCGAGGTTTTCGATCTCGATCCGCAGGGCCTGGTGGCGAAGGCCGTGGCGACACAGGAAACCTGGAGCGGCATTACCCTTCAGTGGCCCGTGGACGATTCCGACCGCCGGCTTCCAGTCGAACTGTCGGGCTTGCCGGTGTTCGATCGCACGCGGACCTTTATCGGCTATCGCGGCTTTGGCGTCTGCCGCGACATCGAAACGCTGGTCGAACTTGCGCACCAACGGCACCAGCATCTGTTCGAACAGATCACTGCGCCGCGTCCGCTGGCCGCCGATACTCCGCATCGTGCCGCTGCACCAGCCGATTTCGCTGACGCGACAACCACACCGCGCACCGAGCAAGCCGCAGCAGCGCAACCGACATCCTTGTTACCAACCGAGCCGGATCATCTCTTGGAAAATTCTCAGAACGTCGTGCCGTTCCCGTCAACCGGCGACACCCGATCACCGGCATTGACGCCGGTGGAAAGCAGCGCCTTCAACGAACTCGCACGGCAGCTCTCGGCTCGGCTCGAGCATGACAATGCCGGCTCGGCCTCGCCCGCGGCGGACGATGTCGCCACCATCGACGATACGGCGGCGTCGCTTGCGATAGAAGATGAACCGCAGCAATCCGACGAGCCGTCTCCGTCGCCGGCATTACCGCGCCCCGAAGCCGCAGCCGACAAACTCGTGCTCGACCGGATGCCCACCGGTGTCCTGATCTATCGCCCCGAGCAACTGCTCTATGCCAACGCCGCGTTCCTGCGCCGGATCGGCTACGACGATCTGAAAGCGCTCGACACAGCCGGTGGCCTTGACACGCTGTATATCGAATCCGACCCTCCGGATGCGAACAGCGAACCGGACGCGGGCACGCCCGTGATCCTCACGACGCGATCGAGCGCCGCGCAAACATCGTCGCCGGTGACGGCACGGATCCATACGATCGAGTGGGATAACGATGCAGCGCTGGCTCTGATTTGCACGGACACCGGCGTATCTGCTGCGATTGCTGCTCCTGCCGCCGCGCCCGGCCGCGCGTCGGCTGTCGGCCACGCCAATGCGGAAGAGCTTGGCGCGATCCTCGATACCACCGCCGAAGGCATCGTGATGTTCGATGGCGAGGGCCAGCTCAGTGCCTGCAACCGCAGCGCCGAAGCCCTGTTCGGCTATAACGGCGACGAATTGGTCCGGCTCGGCCTGACCGAACTGTTCGCACCGGAAAGCCAGCCCGCGGCCCGCGACTATCTCGCAAGCGTCAGGGGCGCCAGCGCCGCGAGTCTGCTCGACCATGGACGCGAGCTTCTCGGCCGCGTCCGCGAAGGTGGATTCATTCCGCTGACGATGACGATCGGGCGGACCGGCGCAGACAGCCCGAACTTCTTCGCGGTTTTCCGCGACATGTCGCAGAGCAAGAAGAACGAAGCCGAACTGGTTCTGGCGCGGCGGCAGACCGAACGCGCCGCGACCGCCAAGGCCGACGTGCTGGCACGCGTGAGCCACGAGATCCGCACGCCACTCAACGCCATCATCGGATTTGCCGAAGTGATGATCGACGAACGCCTCGGTGCATTGGGTAACGAGCGCTACGTCGAATACATGAAGGATATCCGCGCATCCGGCGAACGCATCGGTGCGATCATCGAGGAAATGCTCGACCTTACCCGTATCGAAACCGGCAAGCTCAATCTCAGCTTCGCCCACCAGAATCTCAACGACCTGCTGGAGCAATGCGTCGCCGTGCTGCAACCACGCGCCAATCGCGAACGCATCATCATCCGGACGTCGCTTGCGCATACGCTGCCCGCCATCGTCGCCGATGCCCGCACGCTACGGCAGATCGCGCTCAACCTGATCGGGAATTCGATCCACCTGGCCAATGCCGGAGGCCAAGTCATCGTCTCGACCGCACTCGCGGACAATGGTGACGTCGTTCTGCGCGTCCGCGATACCGGTCATGGCTTGAACGACCGCGAACTCGCTGCTGCGGTCGAGCCGTTCGGCATGCCGACACCGGATCAAACACCGAGCAACGCCGGTGTCAGTCTGGCGCTGACGAAGGCGCTGGCCGAAGCCAATTCCGCCCGCTTCCAGATCAAGAGCGTGCCACGGTCCGGCACGCTGATCGAAGTCACCTTCGCGCCCGCGGCGGCGCGAATCTAGAGTCTTCGGGTTCCGATCGAATCAGAACCAGAACTCCATGATTTTGATGTGGCGCCTTTTCTTCACGCCAACCGGTATCTACTTCGCTTGAAGCCGCTCTAGTGAGTAACCGAGCCGCCATCGACCACGATCGCTTGCCCGGTCATGAAATCGCTCTCGGAGGACGCGAGAAAAATCAGCGCGCCGGTCAGATCGTCGGGCGCGGCTTCCCGCTTCAGGCAGCGGCTGGCGATGTTGTTGGCGACGATCGGGCCGGCCCACGCATTATTGGCGACGACGGCCTCGCTCATGGTCAGCCCCGGCGCGAGACAATTGACGCGAACGCCGCCGTCGCCCAGTTCTCGCGCGAGCGAACGCGTCATGGCGACCACTGCGCCTTTCGAGGCGACGTAATGCAGCATCAGCGGTGCGCCCTTGAACACCGTGCCGGAAGCGATGTTGATAATCTTGCCATAGCCTTGCTGCTGCATGACCGGCGCCACAGCCTTGGCGCATGCGAACGAGCCGCGCACATTGACCATCATGACCCTGTCCCACTCGGCGTCATCGATTTCAGTGAAAGGCTTCAACGCCAGATTGGCGAAAATCGCGGCATTGTTGACCAGGATATCGATCCGCCCATGCGCGGCCACGGTATCCTTGACGAAGGACGCTACTGCCGCGGTGTTTGAAACATCGCACACCGCGCCGCTGGCCTTGCCGTTCGCCTCACGAATCACCGCCACGGTCCCGTCCGGCGGCAAGATATCGCAAGCCACGACGGTAGCACCGACGGCGGCCAGCGCGGATGCATACGTCGCACCGATACCACGCGCCGCACCGGTCACAATCGCTACGCGGCCGGCGAGACGCGGTGCATCGAGCACCCGGGCTAAAGATGTGTTGCTCATTATTCCAATCCCATAAACGTAGTTGCGAAATTCTCATCGGTCAGCAACGTCGCGCTATCGCCCTCGAGTACGGTGCGGCCATTCTGGATCACCGTCGCGCGCTCGACGAACCGCAGTGCACGACCGATATTCTGATCGACAAGCACCATGGTGACGCCGTCGGCGGCAATGGTGGCCAAAGCGGCCATGATCTCATCGACCAGAATCGGCGCCACACCGATGAAAGGTTCATCCAGCAACAGCAGCTTCGGCTGGGACATCAGGGCATCTGGAACGCTGATGACACCGCGACGGCTACGCTTCACACCGCGATTGTTCTCAACAATTCCTCCTTCGCCTCCGGTGCATCGGATTGTCCCGAAAAAACCACCGCGCCACGCTCGATGGCATAAAACCGATCGGACACCGCTAGCGCGCCGGCAAGGTTTTGCTCCACCAGCAGCACGATCATGCCTGCGGCTTTCATTTCGGCGATGATGGAGAAGATATCGGCGACGATCATCGGCGCGAGGCCCTCGCTGGGCTCGTCGATAAGAACCAGGCGCGGGGCGCCGATCATGACGCGGGCCATCGCCAGCATCTGCTGTTCGCCGCCGGACAGCGTGGTTCCGGTCTGCCGCCGTCGTTCGGCGAGACGCGGGAAGCGATCGTAGATGCCCTGCACCGCCGCGCGGTCGCCGGCGCGCGAGCGATCCTGCCGCTGCATCAGGCCGAGCTTGAGGTTTTCCTCCACCGACAGGCCCGGGAAGATGCGGCGGTCCTCGGGCACGAAGCCGACGCCGCGTCGGCAGATGCGGTCCGGCGTCAACCCGCTGAAGGATTGTCCATCGAGCGCGATCGCGCCATCGCTCGGCTGCACCCAACCGGCGACCGCCTTCATCAACGTGGTCTTGCCGACGCCGTTGCGGCCGAAGATCCCCACCACCTCGCCTGGCTTTGCTTCCAGCGAAATGCCCTGAATGATGTGGGACAGGCCGTAATGAACATGGAGATCGTCGATCTTCAGCATGACGCATCTCCGAAATAGGCTGCCTTGACCGCCGCGTTCGCCCGCACCTCGGCTGGCGCGCCCTCGGCCAGCATCCGTCCCTGATGCATCACGACGATATGGTCGGAGATGTCCATCACCAGACCGATGTCGTGTTCGATCAGAAGAATGGTGACATCGCGCGACAGCTCCCGAATGAGCCGCGCGGTATCGGCGGTGTCGCCGTGGCTCATGCCCTGGGTCGGCTCGTCGAGCAGTAGCACCGACGGCTTCGCCGCCAACGCGACCGCGATCTCGAGCCGGCGCTGTTCGCCATGGGACAGCGCACCGGCCAGTTCGCCGAGTTTGGCGTCGAGGCCGAAGCGCTCGACCAACTCGCCCACGCGCCGCAACGAGACCTCGCCGCGAGCGATCCGTCGCAGCATCTGGCGCGACGGTTCGAGCCGTTGTGCCGCGAGTTGCAAATTCTCGAAAACGGTCAACTCGAAGAACAGGTTCGTGATCTGGAACGAGCGGCCGAGGCCCGCGCGTTGCATCAGATGCGGCGGCGCGCCGGTACGGTCCACATCCGCGAGCCTGACGCGCCCGGCATGCGGCCGGATCTGTCCGCTGATCAAATTGAACAGCGTCGATTTTCCGGCGCCGTTCGGACCGATCACCGTGGTGATGGCATGACGTTGCGCGGCGAAGGACACGCCGTCGACCGCACGGATGCCGCCGAAAGCGACGCTGAGGCCGTCAACCTGAAGCGCGGGGGTCATCGGGCACCTCCGCCGAGAAGCCGCGCGATGCCGGGACGAACGACGCCCATCAGCCCTTTCGGCAGGAAGATCACCACCGCCATGAACAGGATGCCGATCACGATGAGATGATGTTCGGTCATGGTGCCGATCACCGACTTCAGCACGGTGAGAATGATGCTGCCGTAAAGCGCGCCGACCAGGGTGCCGACACCGCCGATCACCACCGTGATCACCGCGTTGCCGGAGGTGACGAAGAACATCAGTTCGGGAGAGACGAAACCGCGCAGCATCGGATACAGCGCGCCGGAGAGCGCGGCGATCACCGAGGCGAACACGTAGATCAGGAGCCGCGCGCGCTGCGTCGAGTAACCGAGAAACGGAACGCGATGTTCGTTGGCACGCAACGCGCCGAGCACACGACCGAACGAAGTATCGAGCAGATAGGCCGCGGCCGCATAAAGCAGAACCACGAAAGCGAGCGTGAACAGGAAGAATGCCACCGGCGCATTCGACATCACGGTCATGAATCCGAGATTGATCGGGACGATGGGGATTCCGATCAGGCCGTCGGAGGCACCCAGCGCACGGGTGTTGTAGACTGCCTTGGCAGCGACCTGCGCCAGCCCGAACGTCACCAGCGCGAAATAGACACCGCGCACCCGGTTGGCGATCAACCCGGTGATGAAGCCGAATACCACGGTGGTGACCAGCACCACGCCCATCGCCAACCAGAATGACGGCGTTTCCTTGAGCACCAGCGCCGAGACGTAAGCGCCGAACCCGAAATAGAGCGCATGGCCGAGCGACAACAGCCCCGTATAGCCGAGCAGGATATCCACCGACAACGCGAAGCCGCCGAGGATCAACGCCTCCGTCGCAAGACGCAGGAAGAACGTGTCGTTGATCGCAGCGCCCACCGCCGCGAATGCCAGCGCGGCAACGACGAGGATGGCAACGAGCACATGGCTCGCCCGCATCGCCAGGCCGGATCGGTCGAACGCCAGAAAGCCGGACGGGTCCTTTGAAATGGAAGCTTCAGGCATGACCGATCCGTCCGAACAGGCCCTGCGGGCGGAGAACAAGAACAAGAACCATGATGCTGAACACGATCGGATCGCTCCACACCGGCGACACGATGAGACTGGACAGAACCTGGACCTGCGTCAGGGCCAGGCCTGCGACCACCGTGCCGATGATCGACCCCATGCCGCCGACGATCACCACGGTGAAGGCCATGAAAATGAAATCGCGTCCCATCGTCGGGAACACCGAGAACACCGGCGCCAGCAGCACCCCGGCGAGCCCTGCCAGCGCGATGCCGAATGCAAACGTCCCGGCGTAAACCCGGCTTACCGGCACGCCCAAGGACGCCGCCATGTTGCGGTCGAATGCGGCGGCGCGCACCATCGCACCGAGCGCGGTGCGGTTGACCACCAACGCCACCGCGATGATGATCGCGAAGCCGAACAGAATGAGGAACAGCCGATAGTTCGGCATGATGATGCCGAACATGTCGAAGGCACCCGGAATCGGCGTCGGCGGCCGCTGCGTATTGGGGCCGAAGATCACCTTCAGCGTCTCCTCCAGCACCAGGCCGAGACCGAAGGTGAGCAACAGCGTCGTGACATGACGATCCGGTTTGTTGAACACCCGCTGAATCAATCCGCTCTCCACCACGTAGCCGAGCGGAATCATGATCAGCGGCACGATCACGATCAGAAGCCAGAAGCTGATGCCTGCCGCGCCGAGCGCCAGCGCCAGGTAAGCGCCGATGGCGTAGAACTCGCCATGCGACATGTTGATGACGTCGAGCAGACCGAAAATGATGGTCAGCCCCAGCGCCACCAGCACCACCGCGACACCGAGCGACAGGCCGGTGATCATCTGTGGCGCAAGAACAAACTGTATGAACTCAAGAACGGACGTCATTGGTGTTTCACCA
>ERZ778020.3086-NODE-3086-length-11248-cov-6.827571_pt1 | contig 11248 bp, 5 predicted proteins | sample MGYA00375750_ERZ778020 | MGnify/ENA primary metagenome ERZ778020 (study PRJEB29350, sample SAMN05389818) | bioreactor metagenome | isolation source: Ammonium sulfate bioreactor | place: South Africa: University of Cape Town | collected 2014-03-17 ...
AAATATAAATAAATTTCAAAGATTATCATCATTAAAAATAATCAATAATAATAATAATACAATAGAATCAGCTCAATTGAGTTTAATCTATCCTCAATTAGGTCGATTGAATATTTCAAGTGAATATTATTTTTCAAATTTAGTTTCCATGACTAATCTTAAACATTTAATCTTATCAACTGCGTGCACATACAATCAATTTCAAATGTTACTCGCTCATTGTTCAAAACTTGTTTCATTAAATTTCATTCTCGACAAAGATCTTCAAGAAAATATTTCGAATATTTATTTGAATTTAAAAAGATTAATTATCAACGTTTCATCTCAAGTGAATATGATTCAAATGAAAAGTCTCTTGAATTGTTTTCCTAGTTTGGATTATTTCGAAATCGAATGTCGAAGTGATTTAGATCTATGCGATGGTCATCAATGGGAATCATTTATTTCGAATAATTTACCATTTTTAAAAGTATTCAACTTTAAATTTCAATTGAAATCGACGATTGTTCTTAATAGTCTTGTCATGGAAAATATTATAAATTCCTATTCGACAGAATTTTGGCTACATGAAAAACATTGGTATATTGCCATTGAATGGGAACAAAAATTATTCTATTCCGTTCCACGATATTCATGTGAATCAGCTGATTCGAATTTTCGTTGTCCATATTCGACGACATCCGAAGATGAATCGATATTCTCAAATCATATCAATGCACTTGCCGTATGGGGAAAATCGAATCATTATTTTCCGAATGTTAAAGAACTCTGGCTTGTCGATAATCCATCGAAAATCAATTTAGAATCTATTATTGATGTTAACAAAGTTCATCGATTGATATTTGTTACATCGAAAATCGATCTTTCAATAGACATTCTCGTGAATCTCGTGTCGATAATGAAGAATCTGAATTTTATTCAATTCTATTCGATTCCATTGTCGTTTGTTCAAACAGATCGAACGATTAGTTTTCCAAATATTCATTCAATTGAATTTATGAAAGAATTTCAATATCATTTAACAATCGAGAAATTAAGTCAATTTTTTCCAAATATTGAACGATTAAAAATGAAAGTCAAATCCAATGAAGACATTTATCATGTATTAAATTCATTTTCAAATCGCTTATCACTCGTTACATTTCATTCGGAAAAATCAACGTTGACAGTTACAGAAAAATCTATTGAAACTATCTTAGGTCATTCGAATTTTACCTGTCATATCGATACAAGCGATGTTCGATTATGGATTGGAGCAAATAAAATTGCACAATTTGGTTTTTCTCATTTAGAATCAAAAAAATCAAAGACACCTGGCTGTTTTTCATGGATTTTTTCAAAGAAATTTTTTTCTTGTCTTCAATAATGTACGAATTTTTGTATTCGACGATTGTCAAGAACAACTAGCCAAAGATTACGAAATAAAATAGCATCATCATCGCTAACACTTGTTATGTCAGCAACTGTAGTTGTGATACAGTTTGCTTGTATCTACTCGTATAAATGCTGATGAAGAAATACTTTGATGACTATGTGCACGTACGATAGATCTTTATAGTTTATTTCGTTAGTTTTGAACAATGTTCTTTCGGACTCTATTGAAAAAAAAGCAACAAATCAAAGTTGCTTTTGTGAGCGAGCGAGAGTATGAATTCAAACTGGAAAGCCGAGAAAAAGACATACACTTATATGATTTCAAGTTTAATGTTATTTTAATCAAAAGAAAATTCCAAATACACCCTCACCCTCAAGGGTATTAAAAAAAGTTATTTTTCTTTCAAAAGAAGCAACATTCGACTGCATATAGTGAATGACATGGCAGCTAGACAAACATATTCTGATACTTCTGTTGATCAATATTCTTATGTGACTGAAGACCAAATAGATTCAGAACTCAAATGTTCTGTATGCAATCAACCTTTTGTGCAGCCGATGGTCGGCAAGCAGTGTGAGCACACATTTTGCAAAGTATGCATCGACAATTGGTATCAACAGAATTTTTCGTGTCCCTTATGTCGCATGAATACTCCATTTAAGCCCCTTACTACTCGTATTGTACTCAGTCAACTTGATCGTCTACTTGTTCGTTGTTCACATTGCCATCAAAACAATATTGAAAGAGGAAATTTTGACGATCATATTCAGCATCAATGTCGTCAAGTTAATGTACGATGCAAAGCTGCAGATTTAAAGTGTACTTGGACTGGAAAACGACAAGAATTGATGGAACATTCAGCAATTTGCCCTTTGTTACAAATTAGGCCAGTTATACAAGAGTTAAGGTCTGAACTGAGTGCTCAAGCATATCAATTTCAAGTGTTTATGGATGAAATGCCAGAACGATTTGATAATTTACAGAAGCAGCGACAACAACATGTTCCTAGAGCTCAAAGAAGATAACGTTACAATGCGCTGATGAAGGATTTAAGCTATGAATGGATAAATCGTAAACATATGCAGAATGAATTCTGCGATGTCTGTTCTTGTGGTCCTGGAGTCTACGTAAAATGTTTAATTTGTTATCGCAATGTTACTCCGAATAATGTTGCTATTCATGATAATTACGACAGAAATTCGATTAATGCTATTTGTAAGCATTGTGTACAAGAGTATGGTAATCCAAAAATATGGATGCGTGACACCTTTAAATTTGTTAAGGGCACATAAAAAGCATCAAGATTTACATTTTAGTACCGTATAATAAGCGTGAGAAATATTTTTGCTGTATAGTCTAGTAGAGAAAAACATTCTCTATTTTTCAATACTATTCGATCGTATTTCAATTTGGTTTTAGTAATAAAAATTTCAATAAGAGTTGTTTTTTATCATGTCTCACGATTACTCTAATCTGATAGATTGCTTTAAAACAAGTTTTAATACAAACAAGATGGAAGCCTGTGGTTTCCATCGCTCAAAAAAGCAAATGATGATGCATTGAATCGTCTATTTTAAAACTTTCCTAGTGTGTTATTTGAATTCTGCTAAATCAATTTTCAAAATGTCGAACAAACACATTTTGTACAGAAATTTGTCGAAAACTCAGGTAAAGCTTAGACTAGAACACGTATAACTTCTGAATAATTAATTCTAAACATGTGAATTTTGTGCAACAGTGGAAATACTCCATAAACGGTGACAATCTGCATATGGAAAATTAAAAGTTCGCTACAAATATGTGACCTGGTAGGTTTTTGTCAAATAGGTCAGTTCGAAATCTTTAAAAAATAATTGTAACATATCGGAATCTTGCTTTGATAAACTGTTTTAAAATGACATCACAAACTTTCTATAGGGTTACTATTGACTCGCATATGATTCATCGAACTTACATGAAGAGAAAAGAAATTGTGTAATTTATTGTGAATAAGAATAACGCATGTGAAATTATATAAGTGATTGAATTGAATATAGGTATTTTTTATTTTAAAATGAGTGCAGACAACAATACTCAACTAGATCTAAATGATCTATCGCCAATTCAAGTTTTTATTCGAATTAAACCAAGTAATTCCAATGAAATAATTCCATTTAAATATTCGCACAATAATCAAATTTTAACTGTTCCTCATTCATGTTCATATTCATTTGATAAAATCTTTTTACCAGAAACAACTCAACAGGATATATTTCAATCAATCGTTTCACTTGTACATCTACCATTAAATGGTTATAATTCAACAATATTTGCATATGGTCAAACAAATAGTGGCAAAACATATACAATGCTAGGTCCCAATGGAAAATTATCATTTGATACTGATTTAATGGGAATTATTCCGAGAATAAGTCGATATTTATTTGCATGCATACATAATCTCACATCGTCATCTTCATTGATACAATATCAAATACGTGCAAGTTATTTACAAGTATATAACGGTCGTGTTTATGATTTATTAGGAAAGAACACATGTTTAAATATTCGTATTGATCATGAAAATAATATCAATGTCAAAGATGCTACAGAAATACCTGTTCACAATAGTCTACAATTAGAAGAGATTTTAAAACAAGGCAATGAAAAACGTACAACTGCATTTACGAATATGAATTCATCATCATCACGAAGTCATGCTCTATTGATTTTATTGATTGAAAAACGCGAACGATTAGGATTAGCATCAAGAGAATATAAATCTTATTTAGGTCGATTAAATTTAATTGATTTAGCTGGTTGTGAAGATACTTCACGTTCACAAGTTCAAGATGATCGATTTCGTGAATCGATTCATATCAATAGTGATCTATTACAATTAAGACGCGTCTTGGATGCTTTGTCAACATGTTCATCGCATATTCCCTATCGAGATTCAACATTAACTCGTTTACTTCAATCATCATTATCACCAACACGATCTTTAACTATTTTAATTTCTCATATAAGTTCATTAAATATTGATTTATCTGAAAGTTTAAATACTTTAAAATATTCTCACATCGCTCAACGTATCAAACGAGTATCAATTCCACTGCAAACAATTTCAAAACATATCGATACAAGCGATGTCATGTTCGGTGATTATAATGATCCAATTCAGGCGTTTGATCGTCGTACAATTTATATTCAAACACGTTCATATGGAAAAATCTTTGCTCGATTAGCTGGATATCGAAATATTGAAGAACAAAAATGTATTTTACTTGTACATGGTTCAGGACCAGAAAATTCTTCAATGTTTTGGAATAACTTCGTTCGAAGATTATTAGCAGCCATATCTTCACCTTCAAAATATTATTTTGTAGCTATCGATTGTCCAGGTTATGGTCGCTCACAAGGTAGTAAACAAACGATTCGTTCTTATCCAGGTGATTTTATTCAAGAAATTGTCGATTGTATTTCACCGTTGACACGTCAAACTTATTGTTTAATTGGTTCGTCGCAAGGAGCAGCTTCTTCATTTAATGCTTTAGTTGAAAAACCTTCGATGTCATCATTTCTAGCTGTACAAAATCCTGTTTCACATGATCCACAACGTTTTACTTGTCTGAAACAACCAACATTATTAATGTATGACGTCGATGATGACGGTCATCCTGTTTCTGTTGGAAGATTAGTTCGAAAATATATTCCTCATAATCATTATTATGAATATTCAAGTTTAAAACAACCAAATTGGTTAGAATCGAATGCTCATTTGAAATTATTAGAATTATTTCATGAATATGATAGAGATATAAGTTCGATTTCAATGATATCTCGAACAAATTCATCTTCTCCGCTTCCCCAAGGTTTATCTATTGCAGGTGGAATTGTTTCATATTTATCATCATATAATCGTGAACTGCTTTGTCGACAATCTCAAGAAGAATTGAAATCAATTCTATTCGAATATGAAAATCAAACTGTTCAAAATAATGATTTATTTGTTGACAAAATTGAAAATGATGAGAAAGTCGAAGACGACGAACTTCAATACTCAATTCAAACACAATGTGATTTGTGTGATCAACAGATGAATGACGATGAATTATTAAAATCATTTCGATTACGTGATTGTCGTCATTTATTATGTTATTCATGTTGTTGTTTAACAATAAAAATCAATTCACATGAATGTCCAATTATGAATTGTCAACGCAAACTTTGTATTTCATCATCACAACTTTCTTCGTATTCTTTTCCTTTTTCTTCGCTCAATGAAAAACAAATAGTTATACAATTTGGAAATTCTTGTCAATCAAAATCATCATCGAGTCAACGTTATGAATATATTGCATTTGTTCAATGTCAAACAAAGAATGTTATTGATAGTGTTTCATTTGATATCAATCCTGGATATCCTAAAAGTGCTATACGTGTTTGTCAGCATCCCTTTCAATTAGTTCGAATAATGAACGCAGAATTCACATGTCATTTCATTATTCAATGGAATAAACTCTTCAACTGGCCCAAATTACGTATAACATACTCTGTTCAAAACAAACAAGACTACTTCACCAGAAATCTATTAGTTAGAGTGCCCAATCAGAACGATACAATGATGAAATCGTTGAAAACATCCGAAGAAATTGTTTATCATTGGGCTGATCGAGATCAAACAAAACCTAATATAAACTATGTATTACTTTCCGTTCATTAGTCAATATGTTAAATGTACAGTTTAGAGAGTTAAACGTAAACATCGTTGCATGTTCTTTCGATGTCGCTTAACAACTTTTTTAAATATATCTTTATAAAATTTGGATGGTAGAACAAATATAATAAATGTTAATATTGGTGGAGTAAATGAAATGAAATAAGCAATAAGATAGATCCATGCATCATCGATTGATTCCATACATTTACTTACATAAGTAATAACCAAATTTGGTAGGGCTAAAATAACTAACACAATCGGAGCAAACAATAAATGTTTATGTACGTGAAATTGTTCTCGTAAATGTCGTTGAAATGTTCGATTGTGTTGTGCATTAGCTTGATGACGAGCTCTTTGCATAATAAGAACAATCGGTGCAATTAAATCACACATAAATGGTACGCAAAAATGAAATGTATGAATTATATTATTATATATCGATAGAATTGGTACTGAAGAATAATCACTAATACACCAAATTCGTTTAATATGTTCTTCGTCCATTTCATTTTCATCATCGATTAATTTTTTATACATCGAATTGTGAATATTTGTACACATAATGAAAATTAGTAGACAACTAATTACAAATTTTGCAATTCGTTTACTTCTTGCTTTATTAAAGTTAACACCTTGAATTGTGCATAGAGTTCGTTCAATCGCAACGAATGTACTTAACCATCGATCCATATAAAGACAACAACGAAGAACAAAATCTAATGAATAACATTGGCTTGATAAGAATAATTCATTGTCAATGCTGTTCATTTGAGTGAAAATAAGAATCAACATTTTGGCAACGAAGAAAATTGTTAACAGAAATGTTATTATCGATGAAGTCAACAGATAGAATCCACAGCCAACTTCATGTGTTCGATGATTTTTAAATGTAAGAAAAGATAATAAACTATTAATCGAACCAAAAATGAAATAGACAATTGTTAATACCAAACTTATTTGTACAATTAATGGTTGATGAATTAATTTTGTCTGAGTTTCGATATGATATCCTAAAATACTGTCGATCGATAGGCCAAAACCACTTGTAGTGAATTCACATTGTGTACCATAATAACATCGATTACACTTGCACCATGTTGATTTGAGACAACCCGGTCCATCATGATAATAAGAACTCTGAAGATCATAATGAAAACATTGACCATGAAAATGACAACGACTATCATCTGAACAATTATTTACTAATTCTTTGCTAAATCTCATACAAATTGCTTGATGATCTTTAGTATCATTGCCACTGAGACACATACATAAATAAATATCGTCCTGAAAACATGATAAATTCAATAAATTCAATCTACAAAGGAATTCGTAATAATGTAAACGTTGAGGATAATACGAATTTAATTCAGTTAGATTTACTGTTTCCATTAAGTTTAAACAACGATCTGATGAAGTGACAATTGTCATCAGGTTTTGAGAGATATTTTGAATTAAATAGAATTGTTTATTTAAAATATCTTCGATGAAAATCAATTGATATGAATCTCTCAAAGACAGACGAACTAAATTTCGTTGTCTAGAAATTCGTTTGTATATCATTGCTCGACCTAAGTTATCTCGTGGATTACCTTGAATAAACGTAATTTTGAATGCAAAACCATAGATATAAATAGATGATGGGATATCAACATCTTTGTCAAATGAGAAACTTATATGATAATCAGATTTTTCGCATAAATCTCCATGAAAACCTTTGGAACATAAGCAAAGAAATGGTCGTTGAATGGAGATATCATTATTAGCTAGACATTGACCACCATTTTGACATGTTTCATTTGGATGAGTTGAACATTTTCGATCATTGATGAGACATCGAACACCGAGACGATTCATTGGACAAACACAGATCGATCGATTTTGAGCAGATAGACCAATACATAACGAATCCGATGAACACGTACATTGATATTCAATAGTACAAAATCTACCTGACCATCCACGATCACACTGACAAAAAAATGTTAGATCCGTACGATCATTCCAATAAAATATACATTTTCCATGATAATTACATTGACGATTAGAACAATATTTGATTTTAATCGTATTTTTTGGAATCAATATTACTTTTGAAACGAGATTAACAGGTAAAAATGGAAAATCAATTGGAAATAAATAACTTGCTCGATATTTGAATGATATTCTTTCGTAGATATCCACATGAATAAAATAAGATTTTCGTTCATCTTTTGGTCGTGTTGAATAGAATAAATTTAGAGAATTTTCAAATCGACAATAATCTGTTCTCGTTTCAGTGAATTGTTCATGAGAATGAATCATACGTTCATTACTATTGTCAATCAATGAAATACTAACAAGAAAGGCTGTATTGAAACGATTATACGATGTATCGAAGGCAATACGAAGTATAACACGTTGATTTTGATATTGACATTGATCACCATAATAATTTGATGGACATAAACATGTTTTTTTTGATAATTGTTTCATACTATCTAACCAAACATGTAAACTAACACCGAAATGACAATGTTTCAATGTTTTTATCAATGAATACTTTAAATCTGATGATGATTGTAAATATGTTTTAACATTTTTATTAGTTACTTTAGGTTTGCAATCTGTTTCATCGGTTATATTTTTTCCATTGATTAGAACTGGTGGAAAATCAATCACTCCATTACAGAATATATTACTGTATACATTCTCAACCGACCAAAAATAATTTTGATTGTAAATTTCACAATCACCTTGATCGTCTAGACTTTTAGCACTTGTATCACAATCACAATTTCCATTTTCTAATTTCCAATGTGGAATAAATTTGTTTGAATTTGGACATTGAAAATGAGTATATTTATATTGATTTTGAATATCAATATCTTCGAGTAAATTGACATTTTCATCATCGGAATACGGACAATCTGGAGTATCATCTAATACACGATAGATTGATATACATTTGTCAGATTGAAAACATTGATACATATGCGATTGCTTACAGATATTCGATGAATAGTTCCAAAATCGATTATAACTATGTAATGGTCCATATATATATTTAAATAAACGACTGATTGTAAATGCTTGTCGATTGAATGTCCATTGGATTTTTTCATAGCATGTCGTATTTTTCATTCTTATTTTCAAATTGTTAATAAAATAATTTTCATATTGAGAATTATTGGAACATAAATAAAAATCGATTGTTGTATTATTACTGATGCTTCTTGATTGATCTTTAATATAGGTGATATAAATATCACCAAATAAAATTGGAATTGATGGAATAAACATCATATTTGGACATGTTTGTTGGACAGTTAATAAAAGTTCATTGAAATCATTGCTCGAACAATTTCGAGAAATTCGAAATAGACAAAGAAATGTCGACCAACAAACATTGAATACATTCGTTGGTGTTGGAAAGTATAATAATTTAATCAAATCGATTGACTCATAAAAACATGAACTTGATAAATAAGTAATCAGACAAGCTGAATCATGGCATTCAAAATAATTTGGATCTTGCATACAGAGTACTTTGTATGGTCCATAAAATCCATTGTAGCTACTTGTATGAAGACAATTACGACTTGAATAAACATTTTCCGTTCGGAGAAAATATTTTGGTACACATAATCCATCATAACAACGATATTCATCATTTTGACATACGTTGATTTCTAATTGCCAACAATGTTGTTCATCGATTCCATTGTTGAGACAATCAACTTTTCCATCACAAATATCAGTCCAATCTAAACATCGCATACCTGGACTGCGAATGCATTCTAAATGTATATAACATGTCCAATTTGTATGAGACCAGTCATTATAATGATGATAAGTATTTATATATTCCTTTAGTGAAGGAAAGTCATGATTGTGATTGTCGAGTTCATATTGACATTGAGGACCAAATCTTGGCCATGTACAATTATAAAAGATGTTTGTTGATAATACTGAATCATTTTTATTTAAATAATATTGATAATTCTCAATGAGATCAATTGATGCTGACCAAAGATATAAATCTTCACTTGTAATATTCATTTTTCGAAGTTCAACAAATGTAAAATTCGTGAAAAAATCAATATTATCAATATTAAATTCTGACAATGGTTCACTTAAACAGTAAGCAACAAGTGAGAAATGTGATTTAAGTCTGTCTAATAATTCAAATGGCTGATTCGTCCCAGCATATAAACAATGTTGTTGCTGTACAATACTTGTATTTTCATCATTATTTTTCAGAGCATCATCCGTGAAATAAAGATTTAATTGTAATTTGGCATTGATGATTTGCAATAAGATCAAATATTTTACATAGAACATTTAGTCGAATAAATCGAGATTTGATTTCTATCAAAGCTCAGTAAAATTATTTTTTATTCCTTTTTTTCTCTTCAAATAAAACCAATCTGTGAACTCATTTGAATAGTCACAGTAACAACAGGAAACACAACTAACTTTCTGTATTGAATTTTTGATTATTGATATTAAGTAACAGGTGGTACATTTTTCTCTTAATATCATATTATTTTATTTCACTCACCCCCACTCTCACCCTCAAATTTTAATCAGAAGTAAAAAGTCATTGGTAGTGCTTTTTTCTTTTAATTTTTATTGCACTTCCCTCAAGTATGTCGCAATGTCAAATATGATTCAGCGACTATTTGGTTTTTTCCATGCATTTCTATTGGCCTATACGTATAAATAAGGAAAGAAAACATTTTTTCGTTTAATTTTTCTTATACGATTGAAAGCTGATATATTCAATAAGGAGAAAGTATGAGTCAACAGCAACGACAGCTTGTACAAATATTATCATGGGTTCAAACTCTAGAAAAGGTTACACAATCCATTAGCATTATAATGAATGCATTGATATGTATACGTCTATTATGGGTTGGATTTACTAAATGTGATTTCATCGTTTTTGATTTTGATCTTCTGCAAAAATGTCGAGATAACTACTCTGAATGTTCGTTTAATGGCTTAGTTGTTTACACAACAATGGCATATGCTGTGATTGAACTTATTATTGTCTTTATAAAATATTCGCTAGATCATCTCAAATACAGCAGTCCATACAAGATCAAATGACTGATTTCGAATTTAAACGAATATCTATGATAGTAGCTGTACATTTAATTTTCGTTTGTATGTGGTATTTTGAACGG
>ERZ778020.3106-NODE-3106-length-11191-cov-3.703125_pt1 | contig 11191 bp, 10 predicted proteins | sample MGYA00375750_ERZ778020 | MGnify/ENA primary metagenome ERZ778020 (study PRJEB29350, sample SAMN05389818) | bioreactor metagenome | isolation source: Ammonium sulfate bioreactor | place: South Africa: University of Cape Town | collected 2014-03-17 ...
ATTTGATGACATCATATTGATTTTAAAGAGATCAAACAATGGATGCTGATCTAGCAGAAAAACTTCATCGACGATTTCGTCGAATGGAATCGATCGATTCATCATCGGAATGTTCATCATCGAATGGTAATGGAACAATCGATGAATTCGAGTTCGATTATTCAAGGCCCGTTGTTTTCAATCCATTTCTTGAATATAATGAATTTTCAAGAAAACAAATTCTAAAACTTATGAATACTTTCGAAAAGTAGGATATCGAATAGGTAAAATAGTTGATTTGATTTGATTGTTTTTTATTTGAAGATATGATACAGATAAAGATAAAGCTCTTGATTTTCATGAATTGAAATATATGATGGAAAAACTCGGTATCCCTCAAACGCATTTAAAACTCAAAGAAATGATTCAACGAGTCGACGAAGATTGCGATGGAAAGATATCATTTCGTGAAGTAAGTAAAAATTTCAATGTGAACTAAATTGTTATATTATGTTTTTTGTTTCAAAGTTTTTATTAATTTTTCGTAAAGTTCTCACCGAAAATCCGGATAAATCATCGATTTTCTCTCAATTCTATGCTCTCATTTTTGAAATCGATGTTTCAAAAGAAGGTGTTTCTGGTGCCAAACATTTCTTTGAAGCCAAAGTACGTCATCATCTTCTATCACAAAGTTATCATTTCAAAATTTATTCTCTTCAGGCAGCAGCAATCAATGAAAGTGATAAATTTCATCGTGAAATTCGTCAAGAACAAGAAGAACGTCGTCGAGTTGATGAAGATAAACTTCGTCGTAAATTAGCTTTTCAACATCGTCTGGCTCAATTTCAATTCTAAACACTGTGATATTTCGCTTATACTCTCTCTCTCGCATAGAAACTCATTATTTATCACAGATTTTGTTTTGTTTTTCGTTCGTTTCAAATTAATAAATCATTTTCATTCAGATGTCGAAATTTTATTAAATACAAAAGAAAAAAATATCATAAAACCGAGTATGTTTACATGCATGAAAGCCACAATCGAAGCTGTGTTGAAAGAAGAAGAAGAAAAAAACATTCGTCATAGAAAAATACGAAAACTTTAAAAAAAAGAGGTTGAACAATTCGTTTTGATATTAGTGACATTTACTGACATGCAGTATTACTTTCACAAGCACACGACGAAGAAGAAGATTTAGTTGTGATTGATTTTTTCGAGTGATAAACAACATTTACGAGATACTTATCTGGAATGTTAAATAGCTTCTTTCTTTCTTTCTTTCTTTCTTTCTTTCTTTTTTTTTAAGATGACGACTACAGAAAACAAAAAGCAAAGGAACTGTTTGTTGAAATAATTAAGAAAAAATAAAAGAACGAAAAAGAAAAACATTTCTATTGCTAAAAATTAGATTCGATAGACAAGATTTTTTCGCTCCTGTACATCCAAATCTTTCATATCCTCGGTAAGACTGCCGCTCAGTTCGGTGAGCAAGAAATCCATTGTCTAGAAACATTCACATAGGTACAAAAATATCGAACGAGCAAAACAAAACATTTGCAAACATTCTCTCTCTATGTACTTACAACATTCATGTACGAATTCATGTGAAATTTTTTCGTTGCATAATTATCTAATGTTCGAGAACGATATTCGTCAATTCTATGGCATTGTCCAATTAAATTTTGAAGTAATGTTACTAAAACAACGGGCGTATGTATGTATGTACTTTTTCTTAATGATTTGTTTTCTTTTTATGATGTTTTACCGTCTAATAAACGTGATAGTTCATCATTATCAAATCCCGAATCTGTTTGCTTGAGATATTTGTATATCAAACGATCGAGACACACGGCATCCAAGAGTTTATTTTCAGTATAAGCTGCCATTTGTGGATCGACTCGTTGTGTATTGTATTGAGTTCGATAAATTGTTTCTGAATACGAATCTCGATAAGTGTCAAGTCGAGGCTCAATTGCAAGTGGAACACTACGAGTCTGAAGAAGAAAACGAAAAGAAAAACAATTGAATTCATTATTATCGGTTTGGTTTTGTTTTACACGAGTTGTTGTTAAAGTTTGATAGCCTAAATCTCCGGTTAGATTATTGATATCGTGTTCGATTATTTCTTGATTGACATCCGCTAGTAAACGTCCTTGAACGTCTGCTGGAAGTTCATGAAAACGAACACGATTCATCGGATTCATCGGAGCTAGAACAGGTGGTCGTTGATAATCTAATTGGTGTATCCATTCATCAGAAAATAAACTAAATTCGAACGATGAAATTTGATTTAACAGTTCGTATGAATACAGACTGTGTTTCTGTTGAATGAAGTTGTTGATTTCTTCGTTGATTTAATTCGGCATAGTATCGGTCGAGTTCCGATTGATACGATCTTCCACCCTTACTTCGACTCTTTCAGAGAGAAAGGGAAAAATAATCAATCGAATAAATTCTATCGGTTTGTTTTTTTTTACTTCTTGATCAATTTCGCGAATGACTTCTTTGAGAATATCGGGTATAAATTCATCTTCAACATACTTTCCAATAAAATTCTCAACATAATCATTTGCAAATGCTTCATTTTTTCGTAAATAAACATAATCACTCGGTCTCTAGAGATACGAAAATAATTAGACAACGATATATTTCATGAAAACTGATCTCGAGTGAATAAGTATTTGATTTCATGTCGAACAATACAAACACACAGTGAAAATTTTAATTAATTAGAAAACACATACACGATAAAAACGTGGAGATGTCAATGAATCAATTCGTTCGAAATGTCTATATTGTGAATTGGGTATGCAGATAGGTGATAAGCGACGTGCTGGCAAACGAAAACTAGCTGTAGGATAGTTACTCACAGGCGGAGTGATCAGATTTGTTAAGCGAGGAACAACAATGTAGGGCTAGTGAAAGATGTTGATTTTGTGCGAAACTCGATACGAAATCAATTTCAAATTACTTTCTTTTGTCGATAATTAAAACTTGATAATGGTGTTGGATATCGTCGCATGAGATTCAGACTTGCATAATCCGTTGCAGTCACACCCCAAGTATCAAGATTTATACTTGGCGAACTTTAAGATCAACATTCGCAAATGAATTAACTTTTTTTTTGTTGTTTTTCAATCGACTTACTAGAAATCGCTAATGATCGGCAATGGACTCGCTATCCGACGTAGATTGAGATTATTTCGATAGAATCCTATAGTCGGTGATGATGCTAATCTACAACACAATCATAATTTCTTTATTCGTTTTTTTTTATTGATTTAAGTCGATTCATTTGCATACGCTCGTAGTCTTGGTGGCGTTTGCACTGGACTGTAGTGTTTTCTCATTGTCACCGGTTGAATATCACTAGGCTGTTTTTGATTGAGATATGTGTCATGATCGACCAATTCGAAAGGTCTTCGTCTGGAGATCAACGATGGTTTCAGCATGGCGTTTTGAGATTTACGCTCGGCTCCGTAGCTAAATTCGTGTTTGATTTTTATTAAGATTTCTCTTTGTCGAGATTGTTTCTCTTTTTTTTCTTCTTCTTCTCTTTTGTCTCTTTCTTTCTCTCTGCGTCGTCTTATTTGTATATGCTAATGAAAGAAAAATACAAGTACCTTTTTCTAATTTCTTTCGAATTGTTGATTAATCTTGAACGAGTCTGTTGGTTTGTTCGTTTTTGTGTTTGAGATTTAGGAAAATTTCTCGTCGGATTTTGCAACATTGTCGCCATTTTATGCGCATACAAACAAATATTTACCTTTCTATTATTTAAATGATGCTCTTTTCGCCAAAACGGTATTTATACTTCAAATTGATCGAGTGTCATTTTACGGCCGATGTCATGGTTACGCAAAAGATTTCTTTTTTAATTTACTTTCAATCGTTTTTCCTTTGAAAATAAATGATTTACGTTCAGTTGAATTTCGAAAATTCGATTTTATTTTTAATAAATTTTATTTTTAGATTGACTCTATTCGATTGGTCGTGTTTTTCAACCAATAGAAGTCATTGCATGACTCAATTGTTAATAATAATAATAATATAGAAAAAAAAGATTTGTTTGCTATTTAATGTTCTGTTATCTTCTTGTCTAGTTTGTCGTCTTTGATGATTGTGATTTTATTATTCTCTCCATTCGACTATTCAAAGTAAGCATTCAAATACGCAGATCACCGATATCATTTCCTAGTTAAAATCGGTATGTACAAATACGAAGCAATTGTTTGAATAGATTTCTTCTTCTTGTTCTAAAGTAAATATGCAATCTCGTTCTTCTAGTTTGACTTCGTCTTTGTTTATGCAACTTTGTCTCTAGAAATTCATTTTGCTTTTCATTCTCATTCAACTGTACGTTGTATGATTTCAGTTTTAGCCTTCGTTCTTTTTCTCGTGCGTATTTTATTTATACCTGTAAGTGAAAAAGAGGAAAAAAAAGATTGAAGAGAACTGCCTGTAGAAATAGAACATATAAAAAAACCCTCGTTTGTAGTGTTGTCGATCGACGAATACTTGTCACCTGTCGTCGAATCTTTCTCTCCCTCTCTCTCTCGCGCTCTGTTGTGCGCTCTTTCGAAAAGTGTAGTATATTCAATGAGTAATAACAAGTGTTTCATTGCATTACTTTTTCATTTCGTTTTTATACAAGTGAGCAGAGTAAAAGGAGAGGAAGAAAAAAAAAGAAGACAAAGAGGGAAAGAGAAAGAAGAACTTTCTTTTTCTTCGTCATATAAACAAAACTTTAAATTATGAATGAAATTTATTGGCATGATAAACGAAGTTTATCTTCGAAACAAATTTCCATTCCACCACCACCGACACAACCGAGACGAGCCTATGAATCTTCATCAACACATCGAACTCCCTCGTCATCGTACACACCGTATTCATCTGAACGGCAATCGAATTTTCCATATACTTCCAGTTTGTACGGTGTCTATCGGCAAACAACACCATCGATTGTCACGTCGCCAGTGCCATTGCATCCGAGTTCGAATCGATATCAACCTCAACAACGGCAAATCTCTCGAAGTCTGAGTGAAGATTATTATACGAGAAAATATCAAAATCTTGATGGGTTCTATCATGATGGAGTTTATACCGATGATGATGAAGAAACAAGTTCGTCTGGGTATTTTAATTACACCTTCGGTCAAATAGGTGTAAGTGAATAGAAAAACACACGAAGAGAGAGAGAATAGAAATTATATATTTTTCCTCACGAGAAATCAACGAGTTTTGTTTTCTATTTCCTAATATTTGCTTTTCAATCTAATCCTTAGATCTATAGATTTTATAGCCACAATATGAAAACTAACGATAAATATGTTGTTTTTATGCGACAGATGGGCGAATCTTAGTCATTTATGATTTGAAAAATATCTTTTTTTCTACATGATATATCTGCTATCGAGATTTAATAGGCCGTGATAATGTTTTTTTCTCCTTGTCGTCGTCTTTTTTTTACAACTGACTATAATCATATAATGAGTAGTTATTATTCATTTTAAAGAATCTATGTCTATCGAAAAGAGAACGAAAAAAAGCAAAGTATGTATTTCTGTATTGACATTAAAGTATCAGTTTCGTGTTTCATTTCGAGTCGATTGTTTTCGGGGGGGATTTTTGTTTTATCTCTCATTTGAAAGACGTAGATCTATCTATTCAACTGACAAAAACGATGACTAAACTGATCATTGAACAACAGATAAAATAAGGTCAATATGTCATATTCGAGTTCTTCTTCTTCTTTTTTTGTATTGAGTGTTGATTTATAAAAAAAAAGAGAGAATGAATGAATGAAAAGAAGATATGCATGTGTGCGTGTAGGCCGAATGACCTTCAGTTGTGATTACGCGTATTCTCTCGTCCGTTTGGCCAGACACTAAAAAGAAGAGAGAAAAAATCTTTTACTAGATTGAAACGAAGAAGAAGAAAAAAATGCGAAAGAAAAAAGAACGAAGAGGAGGAGAAGAAAAGAATGTGAAAAGAAATACAACGAATTTTTATCATTCGTATTGAGATATTTCTTTGGATTATTGGATGTAAATTTGCAAGAGAAATAAGAAGAAAACAAAAAACGAAATGGGCTCGAATAATTCTCGACAACTGTCGAAATCAAAAGAAACATGTGCTACATATTCATCTTCTGTTAATAATATTAATGATGAGACACGAGATATTGATCAAGAGGTATGTTTACAATTGTTTTATGAATAGATTACAACAGTCAAGTGAATGAATTATTACCCATTTGTTTCTCGTTTTTTTTTCTGCACATTCATAACGATCATGTGCGCGTACATAAATTGCGTGTGATTGGATTCACAAGTGCCCTCTTCAACCTTGGGCGATTCGATTTATTTCAATTCGAGATTTATATATAATTTCTTTTTTTTATTTCCTCTCGTTTCATTTTTAAAGTACTTGCTCTTTCTGTTTCTTCATATATACATACTATACTATATGTACTCATACTCACTGATAAGAAGAAGAAGAGAGAAAAAAAACGACTGAGTTGATTGTTAAATAAATATATTTAGAGACATTTAATTTTGATTTTCTTTTGAAGGATGTTGTGTCACCTGTTTCTTCACCAATGGCAGCATATAGAAATGCAGGACTCTTAAATTCGCCTACTACAAATAATAACAATAACAACAACAATAATAATAATAACAATACGCCAAAAACTCGCTATCGTCAACAACAATCGTCTACATTAAATCGTGACGATTATGATTATTCAACGTCATCAACAAGATTCAATCATCAGCAAAGTCATAAAGCTTTAACAATGCCGAAAAATCATTATCAAATTCAATCGTCTGTATCGAAAGATTTTCTTCCGAATGATAATGGAGGAGATTATTTAGCAGCATCATCGTCATTCGAAACCGATTCGAATTTGAATGAACCATCGAAACGGTTGAATAATAATGTCAATGGCAAATTCTCCATTCCAAAAATGATTCGACAAGGTTTTTCAACTTGGCGTACACGTCGAAAACAATCATCGACATCGACACCCCCGCCAGCACATCAATCGAGTTCATCATCATCTTCATCATCAACTGCAGTTTATACAAATGCTCCGATATCTCCACAATCGACATCATCAACAGCTGTTCGTTCGGCATCAGTCGATTCGATTACGCCTGGAACATCCTCACAACGAATCATCGTTACTGAACCAGTTAATTTCAATTCAACACGAGCAAATAGTGTCGATAGTGTAACTGTCGATTTCGATCGACCACCACCACCACCAACAACAACTACACGAACACATATACCGCCATCGACATGGACGAGTACAACAAATACGACAACTAGAACATCTCCGACAGTTACCGAAACAATATCTCGACCAACACCGGTACCTGTTGCTCGAGTATTACCTGTACATTTTACTGAAAATAGTAGAATACCAATAGTACGAGCTACTCCTCCTCCTCCTGTGCCACCACCACAATCAACATCTCTTGCATCACCGCCACCTCCACCTCGACCGCCGAGTGCACATACTACACCAGTGGAAACAATGAATACGACGCCAACTGTCACAAACACGCCGGCAAATCCGTCTCGTATTCCACCACCAGGTGAATTGTTGAATTTGTACTTTTTTTTGGTTCTTAACAATTTCTTTTTTCGATTTTTAGTTGCTCCGAAACCGGATATTAATCGTCTAACACCAATTCGCTCAAATTATCTCAATAATACAAATCAGCCAGTATCAACTGTTAATCAAACACACGTGCCACTTCATCCATCACAACTTATGACAGCAACAGCAGCAACAACAGCAACAACAGTAACAAATTCTCCTTCAAATTCTTTATTAACAAGTACAGCCACCACCGAACCACGGCGGTTTGGCTTAGGAGATCGACACCCAACAAATCAATTCCGACCTGTTCACGATAATAATCCAAACACAAATCTTACTCCTACTCCAGTGAATCGTCCACCAATAAATAATAATATATTAGCCTTACAAGAAAAATTTCAAGTTCGCTCATCACCTGTAAATAATAATACAAATGTTGCTCCATCTCCAATTCCAACGACAACATCCACAGCAATTACTACTGCTGCGACTGTTGTCCATCCTCCACCACCTGCTGTATCTTCAACAACCATCATCAATTCACCATCGACAACTCCAACTCCAACAACAACTGTTATACAAACGAACAAACATATCACTGTTCAAGAAATCGATACAACTAAATACGAAGAAATCCCTGCGAAAGAACCTGATCTTTCTCGTCAACCTGAAAAAAGTGCATTAAAAAAAGCCAATGGTATCAAACGTCGTGTTATTCCTGTTCTCCGCGAGGAACAACGTCCATCGCCTCGTCCTAGTCCAAAATTCAAGCCCGTTGTTCTTGTCAGTTCGCCATTGGCAACGACAATATCGAACAGCAATTCCACGTCGAGAAATAACGACGAACATAATTCAGATTATGAAACAAACGATAACGATCATATGTCTTCGGAAGATGATAACGATGATGATGATCCTAACGAACCGAAGAAACGTTTTGCTAATGTTAAACGTAATGATTCATTGGCACGTTTTCTCAAAGATCGTCCATTGCCAACGGAACTATTCGATAAACATATTCTTGTTAAGCCAGCTGATGAACGTCGAAATGAACGTGAAAATATTGAAACAAAATTAGAACGCAAATTATCATTGCGACCAACTCACGAGGAATTAGAAGCACGAAATATTCTTCGTGCGAAGACACAAGCCGAATTGATCGCTGAGAAAGAAGAAACAAAACGTTATTTAATACGAAAACTTAGTTTTCGACCGAGTGTTCAAGGTAAATCAATGAAAAACAAAAACGATTTTCTTCTTATTTTGTTTTTCAAATAGAACTTCGCGATCGTAAAATCATTCGTTTCTGTGATTATATCGAAGTTTCCGAATGCGATGATGTCGATCGACGTGCGGATAAACCGTGGACACGTCTAACACCTCGAGATAAACAAATGATTCGACGTGAACTTAATGAATACAAAAGTTCAGAAATGGAAATCCATCCCGACAGTGCAAAATACACACGTTTCCATCCGCCTTAGTATTTCCGATTTCTGTTGCTCATTTCATTGTTCTGTACACATTCTTCGATTTTTATTTTCGAGCAACAAAAAAATTACGCTTTTCTCTCCTTTCCATTCCATTTTTACTGTGATTCTTTTTCTTCTTCTATCGGACTCATAACTATACTTCTATGCATACATATTATTTTTGTTCAAATCTTTTTATTATTATTATTATTCCTATTTCGAACGCACGTATGCGTATCAATCGATCAAACAAACATAATTTCTGTGTATTTTTTTAAATTATCGTATATTGAGACCGGTTGTTCATTCCTTCTTTCCACTGTTGTTATCGTTCATGATGAACGTTAGACTTGAATTCATTTCTTTCTTTCTTTTCTTTTTTTTTAATTGTTCAATTTATATTACATACACACTCAAAAACATGTAATGATGTTTATCTATAAATTTCGCATGTGTTCTTTCGTTGATAGAATCATGATTATTATTATTATTATTTTTCTTCTTCTCATTTATAAAAATGAAAAAAAAGACGAACAAAAAAAAACTAGCATTTCGTTTCTTTTGTCAATAATATGTATTTTTGCAGATTATCCTTGTAAAAAACAAAGCAAAAAAGTAAAATATGTCAAATGAAACTGAAGATAAATTTCAAGTTAGCACATTAATTGTAAAAGAAATCAGCGATTTCATCAATGAAAATCGCTTCGATGATGCTTTTACACGTTTAACATCATTATCCGAACGAGATATTTACGAACATACTTGGGATTTAACAACTTATCTTCTTCATCTATTGGAAAAGCCAACGGATAAGTTATGTAATGAATATGAATTATTTTCTCGTGATGGTATTACACATCTAGCCGAACATGGTAATCCACGTGAATTATTAATTATTATGCTTGAACAATCGGATCGATTTATATCAGATGATGAATATGCATTTCATATGAAGATATTTTTGACGATTATTAAACGTTTGCCAATAAAAACAAGTTTAATTACGAATTTAAATGATATTTATGCATTATTAGAATGTCATTTAACAACAATTCAATTGCCGAAAATCAGTAATGAATTTTCAGGTAATGATTTGTTAGTATTCAATCAAGATCAACGTGTCAATCGTTTACTTAAACTTGTGCAATTATGCGTTGAATTTTCTTGTCAAATTCGTGATTATTTCTCAACAATAACGCCAACAATTGATGTTAATCCATCACTTTCAAAAGCTTTACTATCAATTCTTCAAGAACCATTGATCTCACTTAGTTACGAACCAATTAATAATCAAGAAAGTTCATCGATGACATTAATTCAACCGTTATTAAATTGTTTATTTTCACTCAAAGCCAATCCTCTACAATCGATTACAAATACAACTCAACAATCTGTTTTCATCTATTTAATTCTAACAAAATCAAACTATTTTTCACGATTACCATGCGTCTATTCGCCATTGTTCTATCTTTTCCTAAGCATACCAGCTATTCAACATTTGAGTCACGATCGTGATCAAGTTATGTTCACAGAAAAAGCATCGGTTTTATTGTCGACTGTTTGCGCACGTTTAACACCGAATAAACAATTCGATCAAACAATCTTAGATAACGATGAATTTCATATACTTATCGATACATTAAAAATGTTAATGGTTCAATCACCAGCTCGACAATATGCACCATTAACAATCGGTGCCTATCGAGCTCTATTTCAATCATTTGATTCATTTGGTCGTTATACATTTCTTCGACAGCAATTAGCTAAAACATCATTAAATGAAGATTCCTATCGAACATTTCTTTGTACATTAGTTAAAGACGAATTTTTAAATGATTATCGTTCGGGAACAAGTGGAATCTATCGAAGTACAACATTATTTCAATTATTGGATTATCTTTGTCAATTACCGCATGGTATCGAAAGTGATCTACTTGAAATCTATGATTGTCTTTGTTCAACATTGAATTTTATTCGTTTTATTGGTCTAGTCGATAAGCAAAATATTAATCGAACATTAATTTGGACTGATTATTTAAATCGTTTCAATACGAACTTATTAAAACCATTGAGAAAATCAATTGATCTTGCTCGTGCACATTACAAATTAGAAATCAAGAAT
>ERZ778020.3108-NODE-3108-length-11186-cov-3.707843_pt1 | contig 11186 bp, 9 predicted proteins | sample MGYA00375750_ERZ778020 | MGnify/ENA primary metagenome ERZ778020 (study PRJEB29350, sample SAMN05389818) | bioreactor metagenome | isolation source: Ammonium sulfate bioreactor | place: South Africa: University of Cape Town | collected 2014-03-17 ...
AAAACTGGTTCAAGTTGATAGAATGTCGAAAAATCAAATGAAATCTGCGTACACGGACAATCGATGCTTGTCGATGGATAAGCATTTTGAACGATTTGATAAAATTCAAATGATGATATTTTTATATCTTCATTATGTCGTTGAGAGATTAATGATGTATAAATAATGAGAATAAATAATGCAATTAAAAGTAACAGATAGTACAAACGTGTCGATTGTCGTTGAAGAAACAATTCATGACCTGTTGGTGGCGCTTGATAACTTCGTTCGAACATGTTCATTGTCATGAAATTGAGGTAGATTTTATCGCGTAATGTCGGTCGTCGTGCCCGGATAACATCAGTTTCTGAAACGGATCAATACAGAAATTGATGTTCATTTAGTTTTTTTTTGTTAAAGAAAAAACAATCTTACGTGGTTGAAGAGCTATCTCTGCTGATAATCGTCGATTCTTACGAAGTAATGATTGACATGCTAAAATAGTATAAGGCGCTAGAATTCTAAGTGTAATCGATAAACCACCGACGAGACCTGTAACTGTTGTTAGAATTTCTAATGTACTTCGTTGTGTATTGACAATGTACGAGCAGATCGCTGGTTGACATTGATTAAAATAAGTTCGATAGAATAATTTCGATGACCAAGATTCAATAAATAATTCGCCGAGAAGTTGATTAATTGTTGTATTAATCATAAAACGACTTGATTCAGACGCATTTAATTTTGTCATTTGAAGAAAAAATATTTCATTTGTTATATTAGTCATTGACTCGAGACATTGTTGACCACTATAGAAACATTGTAATGTCGATGGTAGAAGAGATTCAACAGGAAAACATCGAGAATAGAAACCAGGAACTGTATAAATCACTTTTCGATTTCCACTTGGACCCGTATAAAATGCAGCATTTCGTCCACATTCAATATCATTCGCACATGAACAACTTTGACTCGTACCATTAGCTAGCGTTTTCGTACTACCATAAATTCCTAATGTCATATTTGTTTGAATATATTCGCCAACTTCTTCGTAATCAACATAAAAATTTGCATATGAACCCGATAGAAATTGATTCATATACGTTATATTTCGTGTTAACTGTAAAAGACGTAGGAGTTCATTGGGTGTCGTTAATTGAAACTGACTAATAGCTGATTCTAATCGTTGAGCGAAAACATTCGGCAGAAGAAGATCAGATGTAACCAATTGATTTTGTCCGAACATAGACAAAGCATTGATAACTGTTTCATTAGCTAGATCGCACATTGATTTCAATAATTGAAACATTGGACTTGAAAATCGAAAATCTGCATAGTACAAACTTTCGACTGATAATGAAGCAATGAGATTCAATCCTTCGATCCATTTAGCTGTAACGAATTCACTCGAACAAATTTGATGATACGTTGGTTGAAGAGAAATCAAATCTTTGTATGACACAGAGAGTTTTGTGCAAGGACATTCAAGAGTTGAACTTTGTATTTGCAAGTTTTCGACAATTGACCATGGTGGATCTTGAATTTGAATTATTTTCGTATCGATTATTAACGAAGTATAGAGCGTGAGAAAAAGAAGAGCTAAGATAAGAAAAAGTATGTAGATACGTGTTGACCAATATTGATGTTTGAGATCGGTTGGTGTCGTTCGTTGACTTGATTTAAATAGATTTAGTTTAAGAACAAGAAACCAATATTCATGAACTCGTTGACGAAATGTTTGAGGTGCCACGTCTAACATACAAATGATAAATAAATGAAAATCTTTCAAATGTTGCATTACCTGTATTCTCATTTCCTATGAGAACGACATTAATTTCTCGTCTGTTTTGCACTCGTTTCATGGCAAACGAAACGACAAGCGGTGTCAAAAAGACTAACACAATAGAAAGACCACCGTAAAGACCAAGTAACGACGTTACAATGTAGAGAATTGACGATCGTTTATTTGAATCGTAAATACACACATCTGGTTGACATAATTCGAAATAAGTTGTATAATTCAATTGAGTTGTCCATTGTTCTACAAATAATTCATCAACTAATTGTTCAATCGTTGCATTCAAATCGAAAATACTCGATATTGATGAATTTAATGCAAGAAAATAATTGTCAACTAATGATGAATTAAAATAATTAACAATTCGATTTAATTCTGTTTGATTGTAGAACGTATGTAATGTTGATAGAAGAAGAGTTTCACTTGGCCAACAACCTGTATACCAATCGGAAATTGTTTCTCGAGGTGGTAATTCAACTTGATCAAAAATACCACGACTGAGATCAAATGTAACGAGATCATAGAAACCTGCCGACATACTGCAACTAGCAAAATCTGTACAACCACAAGCTGATTCATTCGATTGACGAAAAGCATTTGTATTTACACCGGGTCTTGAAAAAGAAAACTTCATTCAAAAAAACAAAACTCGATTTAATAAACAAGATCTTACTCAGCTCGAATGACACCGGGTGTATCCGATCGAACAATGATCGTAAATGCTGTTTCAACTGCTGGCATTAATTGATTACCAAACATCAATGCACGTACTAATGTTAATTCTCGTTGAAAATTAGCTTTGCTAATTCGTTCAAATTCTAGAATATCGGCTTCGAGTTCAGCTTCGAAATATTCTTTACTCAACAATCGTCCCGATATTAAATTATTACTATATAATTTTTCTATACCATTTTCAATGGTTGCTTTCGATAGATCGCATAAGATTTTCAACGTTTGAAATTGATGACTAGCTGTTGCACGAAAATCAGCTGCATAACGTGACGTTGTTTGATGGTTGTCAAATAGAAATGCAATCCATTCGTTGGATGTCAATTGATTCGAACAGACTTGATGATATTTGGCCGATACGCGAACAAATTCGCTGTATTCTGTCGAATATTGTCGACAAGGACATTTTATATTTTGATATTGCTCATAGAAATAGAAGTATGTCGATAATGATGGATTGTCGATTTGAAATTGACTTGATGATACACGTAGAGTCGTATACATAATCAAAATAAGCATGGCTAACGAAAGAGCGAGAATGTAGACTCGTGTCGATCGACGTTGAATACGAATGATCGATTCATCCGTTGAATTCGTATCGAATATGTTATAATTCCAAATATTGCGTGTTGAACGCTGAAAAACAGCGATTAAACTCATCGCGAGTTGAAAATATTCTTTTCTGACAAATTAATCAGAAAACATTTTTAAGCAAATAAACTCATTTTTAATTCTGTGTCAGTTTTTTTAAAAATAACATCTGTGCATGGCACTCATTGAGTTTAATTAGTCTGAAAACTTAGAAGAATAAAAAGAATTTTCTTGTCTTCGACTGAGTCGATAAATCCTTGAACTAATCTTTTCCGTTGTTATCAAGAGTTTAATCTAATGTTTGTTACTGTCATGCTGTTATCTAGACCTTCGAGAGCGAAAAAAAATGGCCGCATTTCATTTGTCTATTGATCGTCGTTGCTCGTTTCTTCTTCAGATTTTAATAATCGACTAATTCGAAAAACAAAACAAAAAATAACAAATTATTTAGGATTATCATTCGTGCTGACACAAAAAAAAACAAGACATTTAATTTCGTCATGATTTCAACATAATGTTTCCGTGTAGGGCTTCTTCAATGAAGTTTGATAAATATCATAATAAGTCGGATTAGTCCGTTGTCGAGACGCTTGACGAAAATATTGTGCGACTTCAAGATCACATGGATCGTTGGAATAGGACGTATCATCACTAGATAGATGAGAACGAGAGTGTTTCAATGATGGCTGAATCGGTTTAAATGCACTGTTTGTTGTAGTAACAAAATCACTTAATGGAGCGTACGTTGTTGCTGTTCGATTATAACCGTAGTTTTTGTTCAAATATTTATATGGATAATAATCTTGTGAAAAACATGGTTTGGAATAGAATTGAGATGGGGTATTGTCGTAATTGGAAAGTGTTACTAAATGACGATGAAGTTTATTGTGTAATGGACGAACATAAATTGAATGAACTGGTTCGATAAATGAATTTCGTTGAATTGATTGTCGAATAGAGGATTGATCGTGTAGGATCGGTGTTGTCGATGTAGCTTTACTGGCTGTTTGAACCGGTGGTTTCGATGTACGAAATTTCGTTTTCACTCGTTCGTATTGTTTACGAAAGAACTTCGATAGACGAGGCAAATTCGTTTTGGATTGATCAATAGGATTTTCATGTATCGATTGAGGTGACGACAAATCACTGTGATAGCCACTCGAATTACTTGTTTGAGGTGATAAATACCGTGTATCTGTCATTTGAAGGACATCATTCGAATGCATGATTAACAATCTAAAACTATCGAAGTCAGTTTACAAATGACAGTTGTGTCTCGGTCTTTTTTGCTCTTTCATTCTTTCTCCCTCTTATCAGTATTCTCGCTTTTTTTTTCTTTATCATTGAAAAAGAAAAAGAATAGAATACTTGACCAAATAGAGAAGGAAGTTAGATGCAATATGTACTGTGATAAGTGGTCGAAGCTCTCAAGACATAATGTTTAATTTGTTCGTAATAAAAGAAAGCTGCCGACTGCGTTGTTCTATTCACATACAATCAGTTACTCAAGTGTATTGAGCAATGATTGAAGGAAGGGTAGTGATTAGAATCAGTTATGGAAGAGAAGATACTTATTCATGATGATGTAACTCAAAATTCTTGACAAAAAAAAACGGAAAGAATTTCTCTCGTTTTCATTTAGAGAGAAAGAGAAATATCGAACATCACTTGAAATCAATCAAACATGAAAATGTAAGCCAAGACAACAAGAAATTCATATACATTTGTTTGTCATCAATCAATGGACATACACTAGAAATTTTGATTAATACGATTTTTTTTAATCTAGAACGAAATAAAAAAAAATCGTTTTTTGTTAATTGTTTATTAATGAAACTAATGTCAAGAAAGGCAAAGTTTGCATGCAAAGAATAAGTCGAGATTTGCATTTCATTTTATCTAGGGAATAGAAATAATAAATTTTCATTACCTTGCTCATGCTCTTGAACTTGAATTGTAGGTTGAAAGAAGAAAAAAAAACATATTTTTTCATATAGATCAGTTAATAACATTGATTCGATCGCGTCGACAAAATGAAAAGACGGCTTTTCATGTCTACAATTTGTTATTGCATCTAAATCTCTCAAGGATGTTTCTTTTCCTCATTCTTACAATAGTTGATCAGCAATTAAGAAAAGAAAGAATCCTAATCCTTTTCTCAATAGAAAAGAAAATGAAAGAATTTCGTTTTTTTTTATGATATACGAAAAAAAAATCCGAGAACTCACTCTCTCTTTCTTTCTTTCTCGTATTTACTCAAGTACATGTCGCAATCAAAACTATTATGTATTGAGAAAAAAGAACGAGACCTCGTGTTATTAGATTAATATAAGAAAAAAAGAAAGATGAAGACCTTGATTTGTAGATATCAATGTATCGTTTCTGCATGACTTCATTCATTCGATCATGATCATCGTCGATGAGAAAGAAACAAATTATAATTAAAAAAAATGAAATACGAGATTTATTATCTTGTACTTTGACGATACGTACCTTGATTATTGTATAGCATTCAAGGAAAAATATTTTAAGTTATATCGAGTTTATCAATAGTCATGAAGGATGATTATTGTTATAGAAAAATCCTTGGTACCAAGGTTCGACACATTTTAATCGTACAAAGACGAAGAAATTAAGTGATAATATTACGAACGATTAATTACCTCGAGGCTGAGCACTTACGTACTATGAAGAAATACCAAAAAAAAGAAGTAAATGACAAAAGGAAATTCTTTTCTTTTTATTTTATTAATGATTTATTAGACAAATCAAAGAGCTACTCTGTAGAGAAGAAAAAAGATTAATAGGCATTCTGCATTTATTGAACTAAGTATTTCACACATGTTGGATGACTGATTTGAACTGTTGAACCAGTTGCACTTAGTAAGCCTGTTGTTTCATCGATTTTAAAAAGAACAATATTATGCGAATCTTGATTAGCAACGATAAGAAATTTGCCATTTGGCGAGATATTAAAATTTCGTGGCGTTTGACCTTGTACGCTAATATGTTGAAGAACACTGAGTTGACCAGTTTCTTGATTAACAGAAAAGACAGCAACGGAATTATGACCTCGATTCGATGCATAGAGATATCGTCCATTGATTGGATGAAGAAGAAGTTCAGCACCGGTATTGGGATCAGTAAAATTCGCAGGAAGACTCGAAATGATTTGAATAGGTTCCATGACTGGTTCGTATTTGAAAACTGTAATTTCAGATTTCAATTCATTCATAACATAGACATATTTCTGATCTGAATTAAAGATAATATGTCTTGGTCCATCACCAAGTCGAGCTGCTTTTGTGATTTGTGTTCGATTGATCGAACCATCGGTTGAATTGAATCTATAGTGATAAATTTGATCTGAACCTAAATCAGCACTCAATGCAAATTCTTCTTTTTTATCAAGAAGAATACAATGTGCATGTGCTGATGTTTGACGAACGGGATCAATAGACGAGCCCGTTTGTTGATCAAAACCTGAAGATGATTTTAAACTTCCATCAATCGTATCGATTGGAAAGACAGCGACTGTTCCATTATTATAATTGGCAACAAACAGATGATTACCAGCACGATTTGTTGACAAGTAACAAGGACCACTACCACGAGATGATTGATGATTGATTAAATTCAAACGTTCCGGTCGAGTCGAATCTATTGCAAATGCTGTTACACCACCTTCGTCTTCTTCATTAACAGCATACACATACTTATGTGATGGATGCACGAGAACATAGGAAGCATTGGTAGTTGGAGCTGCTAAACCTAGTAGTGTTAAACTGGCTTTTTCCTCGTCTAAGGACAAGGCATAAATGCCTTTGCTATCACCTGCACCATCGCCACTGTATGTCCCGATGTAAACAATAGTTGATGGTGCTTGTGGCGACCATATATTTATAGAAACTAGATAATTTACATAAAAACAAGCAATTAAGGATTCTTGAAAAACCTCTATTAGTCAATTAACTTAATAATTTGACGAACCAATCCCACAGATTCATGGTAAATATCGAAAAGCTGATTTAAAAGCAAAAGATTATAACTAAATACTGGGTAAGCGAATATTCAGGTGTACAGTTTTCTCATACAACTAGATTAACAAGAACAAAAATATTTATTCAAGAAAAACCGAATGAAATTTGCCTTCAAGGTTAATTGATGATAAAGCGAAAAAAAAAGGTTTTTAATCTTTTATTTAATTTTACAGTTACTTCGTCCTAGACAACATTGACATAAACCTCATTAAAAAAATATTTCCCTTCTTGTTGCGACAATAAATATCTGATGTAATTATTTGTTCAAAGTACTTAGATATTTTTGAGTTTGATAATAATCATAATTACGCTTCCAATCAAGGACAATTGTCGTCATCAAAATAAATAACGAAGGCGAAGAAGAAAAAGAAGGAAAAAAAAAACGTTGCAGCACAAAGACTAGACAAAATTTATTTCGGTTGAAAGAAAACAATAAATCAATATGCTAATTTAATCTATGATGATGTTTTCGCTTGGATATATGTCGTAAACGATGTAGAAAACGTCGTTTTAGTTTCAAATGATGTTCAGTTTTTCGAAGAAGTTTGTCGACATCGAAAATCGAATTTTTTAATAATTGAATTTCATTATTCAGTCGATCACGTTCGACGCTTAAATTTTCGATTTTCTTCTTTCCATAGGCTACAATACAATTGGATACGTCGATATATAAAATATCTTTTATCCAACAGCGTTTTCGACATGTTGGACAAACTAAATTTGTTTGCTTTTGTTTTAAACGTATTTCAACAAAAGACGAAAGGAAAAAACAAACCTTTATTCGTTGTAAACCATTGCTGAATGCATGTCGCACAGAACATATGTCCACATTTCAACGCAACTAATTTTTCTCGATCGACTCCGAACGTTTCATAGCAAATCAAACATGAAAAAAGATCTTTCGGAATATAGTTCGATGTTTTTCTTGACAGACATGTTGTCGTATCATCATCATCATTATTATTATTATCGATATTTCTTCGAGCTAATAACGTTTCGTTTGTATTCATAAGTTCAGAGGAAAAGAATTGATTTATTTATTTTTCTTTTTGCCGCCTTGTTCAAAAAAAAAAAAACTTCTTTTTTTTGCTCTCTAAATTAAAAGAAAAGACGAGATGTTTGCGTGGTTTTCATTTTTTTTGTCTTTCATCTTCTTACGCGCGTAAGAGGAGAAGAAGCAGCAGTAGCAGAAAAAAAGATCTTATTATCGTAATAACTTGAAAATTAGATGAAAATATGAGACATAAATGACAGCATTTCTTTTTGGCTACCATGAACATCACGAACCTACATTAACTTATCGTCGTTCAATACCGATTTGGTTTTTTCTTCTTCTTCGCTGATCTAATTGACATGAGTTTGATTATGTCGACTGACATTGATGAACACATTCTCCTTATCTTCTAAGTGGAACAATGTTTGATCTTCTCGGATTTTCCTTCTTGTTTTTTATGTATATTTAATCGACGAGAAAAGCTTTCTTTTTCTCTCCTTTTCTTTCTTATTAATATTTATTAAGTAAACAAGAATAATATTCTATCGATTTATTTTTTGCTTCTTCTTCTTCTTCTCCTTCTTTGTTTCACTTTTAGAATGTGAAATGATTGAAAGTACGAATCTAACGTATTCATTCAATTCATCGAACGAACCAATTGGTTCATTAATATTCTTTACAGTTATCTATGTTATTGTTTTAATAACTGGTTTAATTGGAAATTTTACTGTACTCTTTGTTATCTTAAAAAATAATGAATTAAAACATTTTACGAATTATTTCTTTGCTAATTTAAGTGCGGCTGATGTACTTGTTTTGATATTTTGTATTCCAACAGCTTTACATGATATTTGGGCGAAAGATCAATGGTACTTGGGCAAATTTATCTGTTTAATTAATCAATATATTGAAGGTTGTTCGACAAGTGTCTCATCATTAACCATCATGGCAATAAGTCTCGAACGATTCATTGCAATTTGTAAACCTTTTCAAGTAAAACAAAAAAGAAAAGATATCGAGAAAATAAATTCTATTGCGTATTTTAAGGTACATGAGATTCTCAATAAAACATTAACTCTAATCACAATTGTGATTATTTGGACCATAGCTTTAATATTTTCACTTCCTTTTTATATTTTTGTTGTTTATGATCCATCATTTAATCCAACAGATTCATTGAATACAACAACATCGAATCTTGTTACGATTTGTCATTTAAATGCTAGTACTAATCTTGCACGTGCTTGTCTTACTTGGTTTATTATTCTTTTAATATTCGTACCATTTGCTGTTTTAATTTATATTTATACGAGAATTATTCTCGAATTAGTACGACATCGTACTGTTCGAGTTATGAGAATTAATAAAACTCAATCGTCAATCGACATTGAAGATGTACGGTTGAATATCGATGAACAACAAAAATCGAATTCATTTCTTGCTTATAAAAATTTCGAACAGAAACGTTTGAATACAGTGATTATTTGTGTTGTTACAGTGGCATTTTTTGCTTGTCAATTTCCTGTACGAATTATTCAATTGATTGACATGTATATTCGAGTACAAAATGAAGATACAATGTCGCAATTAACATGGATTTGGCTATGGAAATTATCGAAACTATTATTTTTCCTTAATTTTACAGCGAATCCCGTAGGAATCACATAGATTTTAGTGTGTACAATTTGAAAACGAAAAACATTTCAATTCTAGATCATCTATAATATTTTGTCAACAAAATTTCGTCGTTCATGTCGACGTTTACTTCAAATTTCTCGGCCATTAACAATAGCAACAACGGATTCATCTCGAAAGACAAGTGTAACATCGTATCTTTATTCCAGTGTGTCGAAAAATCGCTCACGAAAAAGTCGTTCGTATTCCTATCAAACAAGATTCGGAACGATACGTTCGAATTCTGAAAGTGAAAATCGAGATAATGATGAAATATTCATTCCAACATTTCAAGTTGTCAATGAAGAGGACGATGAAAATACTGTTCAACAAGATTAGTGCGTCATCTATGATGAAATAGTTTAATAAAATACATTCATTTTGTAAAATAAAACTTCGCAGATGACGACTCGATTCGGAGGAGATTATTGTTCTCTATCGTTGTTGAATCGAAATGCTAGTGAGTATTGGGATAGTTTCTATACATCGAAATTCCTACGAGAACAAATGATGAAAATCTCTGAACGAATAATGAATTCGAATCGATCACCGTTGATTCTTGTTGATACACATTGCCATTTCGATTTGATTTTCGATCGGTAAATAAATGAACAAGTTCCAATACGCATATTTTCATTCATTCATTTGTTATTCTCGATAGTTTATTTATAAACGATGCGAATGTGAAAAAATATTTTCATGATTACAAAGATTTATATCCCGAACATTTTCTTTTCGAATACGCAATTCAAGTTTTTTGGCGACCGATACATTTCGTTGAAAGTTCAATTTTCTGAACTTATTCTGTTTTTTTGATTGAATTTGTTTTCTATGTAGAACATTGGCGTGAAAATTATTCGAAATATTTAGATTTCGATGGTATCTATAGTTCATGTGGAATTCATCCACATTGGAGTCATTTAACAACGTCAAGAACATTCGATGATCTCGAACGATGTTTACAACATCCGAAAGTCATTGCCATTGGAGAAATGGGTCTTGATTTGGGACCAAAGTAACAGAAATACACAACAACAAAAAAAAGAAATCGATTATTTTCCCTTTTTGTCAAAAGAAATACCTGTCATATCGATCAACAAATCCGAGTTTTTGAAGAACAATTAAGATTAGCGATCAAATGGAACAAATCAATTGTTGTTCATTCGCGAAATGCTCATTTGCAGACATTTGAAATCCTGAAAAAAGTAAAACTAAAGTCGTCGATTGATTCGCGAATGAACAGTTGATTTTTAGAATCTCGAACGAAATCATAAAATTCATTTGCATTGCTTCGTTGGAACAATCGATGATGCTCGATTGTTTACATCGTATTTCACTGAGATTAAATTCGGTTTCACACCACTGATAACTCGTCCAGGAA
>ERZ778020.3117-NODE-3117-length-11155-cov-4.275495_pt1 | contig 11155 bp, 10 predicted proteins | sample MGYA00375750_ERZ778020 | MGnify/ENA primary metagenome ERZ778020 (study PRJEB29350, sample SAMN05389818) | bioreactor metagenome | isolation source: Ammonium sulfate bioreactor | place: South Africa: University of Cape Town | collected 2014-03-17 ...
GAAAACTTTTCTTTTTTCATATCAATGCGGTTTAGTTTTTATTTTGTCTTCTTCTTCCTTGATATTAACTACAGTCGAGTTGTTTTCATTTCTTTTTTGCATCAAGATCTGATGAAGTAAATAATAATAGAAATAAACTTGCACGACTTCTCTAATTCGCACTTTTAGACTAGAAATTCTAAGATACTAACCTAAATAATAATAAAAAAAAATGAGTTAGCTCTTTTTTTTAATTTGATTAACAAGACTAGAAGAAGACATCGAGACAGCCAACTTTTATCTATTATCTATTTCAACGATGACATTTTTTTTCTATTTGAACTCAGACATTTCTGCAGGTTCTTGAAATTACTATGTGAGAAATCATTTTTTATGCGAAAAAGAAAAAAAAAGAAAGGCAAGTAGTCGCTTTTTTTAATGAAATGGAAGAGAAGATCTAATATTTCTTAATTAAGAATTCATTGTAGAATGGAATATTTTTTCCTGATGTATTGTCATTGAGTGCAACTCGAAAGATATGTCTGCTGACATAAACAAAGGATATACGAAAAAAAAATGTTCGTAATAATTATAGGTCTTTTTTTTTCTGCAAGGTTTAAAATACACAAACGCATTAGTTGTTGTTTCCGTTAGTTCTTTACGTAGGAGAGAAAAAAAAGAAAGAAAGAGAGATTGACAGATAGACATTTGTCAAAATGATCTGTTTTGTTTTCTTTCAACGTTTCAAAGATATATTTACATCTTGTTACAATTAATTCTCTTCAACTATTCATAATTTTTTCTCTTTTCTTTTTTCTTCTTTCTGTTAAGTCATATAGCTCAAAGAATAAAACCCAAACGACAAGATATTCATTGCTTGTTCGTTCTTTCCATCTTCTTCTTGATTACATTCGGTAACAATACGTTGCTTGATTAAATAGATATGAGATCTTGTATAGAAAACAAAAAGTAGTTCTTTTCCTTTTTTTTTTAATTATTATTATTGTTTTCTGACGGAATTTCATCGAATACTTTTCTTTTTGTTTTTTAATTAGTGGGTAGATTGTCTTGAATAACTTTTTTTTTAATAACGAAGATTTACTAACGTCATTAGACGTGAGAAAAAAAAGAAAATAAGTACTATTAAGTAGGAAGATTAACTAAATAGGATCGTGATATTCTCGAATTCCTCAATACTCGAACATTCTCGTGAGAATGGCGATGATGATGATGAAGAAGAAGAGGATAGAAAAAAAATGACTCGACTTCGAACTTCTCCTATTCATTTCTCAATGGACAGTAACATGTAATATATATTGCAAATAATTGATAAGTTTTCTGCGAACATTTAATCATCTATTCCTGGTTGTTACTCTGTTTTTCTTATCAGTGCGAGAAAAAATATGCTGTGAATAGATACATCTGTTATAGGATGAAGGCAGTACTAAAATTTTCTCTAATTTACACATTTTTTTCCTTTTCCTTTATTCTAGATTGCTGAAACGAAAAGACAGAAAGAAAGAAAAAAGAAGAAAAAGAATTAGAAGAGCAAAAGGAAAATATTTTTAAGTGACTTTCCCTTTTTTCTATTATTTAATATTGAAATATGAAGTAAAGTAAAGTAAAGTAAAGAAATCATGAATAAAACAAGTGCCAGCCAAGATAATTTTGCTGAAAAACTAACAAAAGTCTGTGAAATGTTTCGATTTTATTCGAGTATAATTCTTGTTATTGTTGGTAAGATAATTGTGTTTTGTTTTTGATTTAATAATAAATAATTCAATTTCAGGTATGATTGGTTCTTTACTGTCGATAAAAGTTTTTTCTTCAACTAAAATCCGTCGAAATTCATCGAATGAATATCTTATTACGAGTAAAATCCTCACATGAATTGTTTTTTTTTGTTTGTAAAAGAGGAAGTTTTTTTCTTTTTCAGTGAGCTTTGTTGTTGCTTTGTTATTATTTAATTTTTTTCTCGATGAAGTACTTCGATCGATTGTTCACGAATTTAATCTCGATTTGCCACTTAATTTAGTCGATCTTTCACGACCACTTTGTAAATGTTCAACTTATCTTCGTCACACATTACGTTTTGCTGCACATTGGATTGTCGTAGCTTTTACTTTAGAACGTTTAATTGTCGTCTATTTTCCATTACAAACATCTGTTATCTGTAATCCACGTAGTGCCCGACGAATATGTTTATTCATATTAATAATATCATTTTTTCTACCGATCTATTCATTTCTTATGTCTGATGTTAGTATTGATGAGAAACATAAAAAATTAGAATGTGATATTATAAATCAATACAAACGAATTTATTTTTATCTAACGATTATTTATGGTAATTTAACATTAACATTCCCGATAATAATTGTTTGTATTGTTAATATACTAACTGTTCGACAATTATTACGTGCTGGGCGTTTAAGAAAAAAACAACAACAAGAATTTACAGCAACGAAAAAACTCAACAACGCAAACAATGAATATGTCAATGCAATTGTTAAAAATCAATTAGAAAATGACAAAGTCACATGGATGCTTGTTGTTATATCAATAACATTTGGTATTTTAAATTTTCCATATTTTATTCTATGGTTAATTGTTTGTATAATACGTGTTCGTGGTCAAATTCCTTCGGCTTATATTGAATCAGGAAAATTGATAGCCGAAGTGTTCTACTTATTAAATTATAGTCTGTATTTTTTTCTTTATGTCATATCTCGACGAAGTTTTCGTAAAGTATTAATTGAAAAGATGCGTTGGCGCTGTGATTGTTTTGATCAATGGCGTATGAACGAAATGCGGCTTGATGCGGCTTTACGTTTTCAAACATTAAAACGTTCATCAGCACGTAATGGAAAATTAAATACCAGTGTAACAAGTCGAACATCATTGACACATTTACGAGCTAGTACAGCACGACATCAGCCTATTAAACCCAATGAAACTTGTCCGTTTGATTTCTCTGAAAACGTTTGAAAGATACACGAAATAAAACTCTATCTATATTTTTTTTTGCTTTTTGCTGTTAATTTCAATGAAACTGAATATGCGTAATTTGTCAGTTCACGATTGTCTTCCCGTGAAATGACATATACTTAAGTGTGATCTTGAGGGAAATGATCATGATGCCGTTATCATCCTTAAGAAAAATCAAGAATGACGACTGCACAGCAGGTTCATCGTGTTAAGTGACAATCGTCGTTTCGAACGAGAATCATGAAGAGCAAACGAAACGAACGATTCGATTTGTTTCAAAATGAAAAATATAAACACGTTTGACATTTGCATCGAACCGTATTTGCAACTCGTAAGTAGTTGATGGATATGGAATGAACGATATCTAAACAAACAACATATGTTTAAGGATGATTAGTAGTCAAATCATATTCTCGTTCTGCTTGTGATTGCATGCATGAGCTTTTTCGGATAGGATTCACTGACGAAATAAAACAGTATATCTTTCGTGATTTATTGAAAAGATGATCAGTGATGTGTCGCACATATTCAACAAGAGAATGTGGACATGAACTTGTTTTGTTGAAGAGAGTGAATGATATCAAAACACATCTTCACACATTGCAACAAAAAACAATAGATCTTTTCCGGATAAATACTCATCTTCAACAATCAATTAAAAATATTTTAGACACTTTATTTATTTCCTCGTTCAGTTCAATGTTATCTCCGATAGGAATGTTCAAAAGAAATAAAATGTGTTCAGTATTCTTAGACAGAATGAATAAATCGATCATGATTGGCTCGAATTTCTAAATAAGAGAAGAGAAAGAGAGAGAGAGAGAAGGAGAAGGAGAGGGAAAGAAAAAGATTAATGATCAAGTCGCATCATTATCACTTCTGCCACTCGAATTGTTGAATATGGATGAAAATTTTTCTGAAAAGCATCAAAGGTTTGTAATCGAAATGATATCCTGCTGAAAAACTTCACATATGTTTCAATTGAAATTGATTATTTTTTCACACATTCAACAGTGATTTTATTGTTCTTTCGTCATTTAGCAATCAACATCATATGGATCAGCCACTTGATTTAAGTTTATCAAATACGAAAACACCGTTTACAATCGAATATTTAACATCAAATCAAACATTTTCCAAACGTCGAACATTACCATTGAATTCACTAGAAAATCAAATTCGACCATTGATTTCAAGTTCAATCGAAATTGTCAATGGTGGTCATGGGATTAAAAATCCTTTATTCGATTGCGCAACTGAAGCTTTACAAATCCAATACAGTGAGAAACAATTTGTTCCACTAATCATCATCAAAACATTTTCGTTTTCTTTCTCATAGCTAATTCAACAAATCATGGCAATGAATTTCGTTGCGGTCTGTGTACGAAAACATTCAAACTTCAACGTTTACTCAATCGACATTTGAAAAATCATAGTCAACTAAAACGATATCTATGCACATTCTGTGCCAAAGGTTTTAATGATACATTCGATCTCAAACGACATACACGTACACACACTGGTAAAGATCTTTTCATTCTTAAAAAACTTCAAATTCAAATGTTTTCGTTTTCGTCAGGTGTACGACCATTTAAATGTACTGAATGTGACAAAGCATTTACTCAACGTTGTAGTCTTGAATCTCATCAACGAAAAGTTCATGGTCTAACTCATACTTATGGTTATAAGATTCGTCGAGATAAACTCTATGTTTGCGAAGATTGCGGACATACATCAGCAGATCCAAGTCAACATTATGAACATATACAAAAATTTCATCCTTATTCGCCATTAATCCAACGTTTCTACGATAAACGACAATTTCATCATTAGATTTTTCTTCTTCTGTGTAGATTTTTTTGTTTTGAAATAAAATGACGAGAACTATTGCCATCTATTAACGAAAAGAAATATTCTCATTGGTTTTACGAGTTCAACCATTGATAAACGATGACGGAGAAAAAAAAAACAACAAATAATATTCTAATTAAATATTCATCCTATCTTAGTTTGAAAAGTCGAACGAACGAATGGAAGGACATAAAATAAAAACCAAATCAAAATTTAAAGTTCGCCATCAGAAACATAAAGTGTTTCGTGCGAATGATCCCTTACTGTCGGTTTTAATGTGGGGAGTGAATTTTACTGTAAGTAGTTCAATAGAGCAAAGAAAAAACAACAACAACAATCGATTTTTATTCGTAGATTCATGAATTAGAGAATGTCAATATACCAGTTATGCTTTTACCTGAACATTTCAAAGCGTATGTTAAAATACGAATTGATAATCAGAATTATAACAAGTTCGTATACTGAATAAGAAGAAAAAACGTCAATTGATCTACTTTTTCTTCTTGTTTCTTTTTTTTTTGAATAGAGAAGTCATGCCAAGTCATTTCAAAGTCAAAGAATATTGTCCACTTGTATTTCGTGCATTTCGAGAATATTGGAAAGTTCATGATAGTAGTTTTCGAGTAGGTCGAAATTTCAATAATTGTTGTTTTTTTCTTTCATTGCGACGTTTGTTTTTCTGTGATTTCTAAGGATTCATTGACCGAACCGCCGGTACCATTGAATGAAACAGCCAAATCAAATATAACCTATTATCTCTCATCGGATCGTCGTTTTGTTTTGAAATGTATATCGAAAGAAGATGTCGAACAAATTCACAACATTCTTCCCGAATATCATCGTTATATAGTCGAAACTCAAGGTGATACGTTACTTCCACATTATTATGCATTGTATCGATTGACAGTCGATGACAAAGAAAATTATATCTTAGTCATGAGAAATATATTTTCGAGTCGATTAAAAATTCATTATAAATATGATGTTAAAGTAAAAACAAAAAAAAACAAGAATAACGGAAAGGGAAAACTTGAGGGTGTTTCTATTAGGGTTCAACTGTCGATCGAAATGCAAGTGACAAAGAAAAATTAAATCCATGTCCAACATTGAAAGACAACGATTTCATCGAAGACAAACGAACGATTGATTTAGGTCCTGAACAAAAACAAATCTTTCTCGATCGACTTAAACGTGACGTCAATGTATGAAAGAAAGAAATACGTGAGAATATTTTGACAGATCTTTTCTTTATTCTAGTTTCTTGTCAATCAACATAAAATGGGCTATTCATTATTGATCGGTATTCATGATCTTGATCAAGGAGGAACTGGTAAAAAAAAAAAAACGGGAAAAAAAATGTATCTTTCAATTGATTATTTTTTTTTGTAGAACGAGAAAGACGAATGTCAGGAATTGATATGAATACATCGGATCTATCTGGTAATGAATCATCCGATGGTTCAGGTAAAAACAGAACTAAACAAAACTATTCGAATGTTTTTGTTGGTCTTTTTGCAGAAAGTCCTGGACAAATCGGAGATGACAATGGATTCGATGAACCGTTTCGAATGCGCAGTGCAGAATGTAATTAAACATTAATTGAATCAATGTTCGATTTCGTATTCTCTGTTTTAGCATCTCAACGTCGAGAATTATATAGTCTTGGTATAATCGATATTCTCACCAATTATGGAATGAAAAAGAAGAGTGCTCATGTTGCTAAAACCAAATTATCTGGTTCGGATGCCGACGGGATTTCAACCGTTCGACCGGAAGTTTACGCTCGACGTTTTCTCGATTTTATCGATAAACATTTTATCTAAACATCAAATAATCTTCCTCATTTTCTTTCTTCTTCTTCTTCTTCTTCTTTATATACATATATATATTTGCAATAGTCTATTTCTCTGTTCGTACAGTGTATTTGAATGTTTTTTTTCTCTTTTTCTTTTTCGGTTTGTATATCTTGTTCATTTGGTTTTTTATATCATGATTATTGGAGAATTTCTTAATGTTAAACATGCATGCGCGCGGGTAGTTCTAGTCATATATATTATATATATACGTATAATTATATATTGAGAATCTTGATGAACATAAGAATTTATTGTTTAACATCTAGATACGATGATGAGTGTACCATTGGTTGTAAATTTGAACGATAAACAAGCAGTTCATTTGGATGTTGTCGGAGGCAAAGGAGCGAATTTAGCCATTTTATATCAACGGAGTTTTCGGGTGCCAAATGCATTCATTCTGACGACTCATGCGTATGAATTAGTTGTTAATCGAACGGAAATTCAAACGAGTCTATCGGCAATTGATCAAATTAATGTTGACAACATTCAAGAATTAGAAAGTCTCAGTCAACAAATCAGAGATTCAATTTGTCGAATTAATCTACCTGATGAATTGATTCAGTTAATTTTTCAATTCTATAGTCAATTAAATGTTCATGTTGCCGTACGAAGTAGTGCGACAGCTGAAGATCTACCGGAGAATTCCTTTGCCGGACAACGAGATACGTATCTTCATGTGACACGAGAGAATCTAATCGACAAAATCAAACAATGTTGGGCATCATTATTCACGAGTCGTGCGATATCCTATCGGAAACAATCGAATATCGATCAACGACTCGTTAAATTAGCTGTTGTTGTTCAAGAAATGATTTCAAGTGAAGTTTCAGGTGTAGCATTTACAGCTAATCCTATGACAGGCTTACGTGATGAAGTTGTTATTGATTCAACGTATGGCTTAGGTGAAGCTCTAGTTTCGGGATTAGTCACACCTGATCATTATGAAATTTTAATGAAACCAAAACCGATCATACGAGTTAAAACAGTCGGAGAGAAAGGTCTTCATATAATCGGCAAAGATCACGGAGGAGGAACAGAAACCATACAAACAAATGAAAATGACAAGAAAAACGAAGCGTTAACAGACGATTTAATACTTCAATTGGCAAAATTAGCTAAAAATATTGAAAGTAGTTATAATCATCGACCACAAGACTTAGAGTGGGCTTACAGCAGAGGCGATTTTTTTGTTCTACAAGCACGACCAATCACGACACTTTTTCCGCTACCAAATCCGGCTTTCAATGAATCCGATTTGCGATGCATGCTATCATTCGGAGCGATTCAAGGTTTTCTCGAGCCAATGACACCGCTAGGTCAGTGTGCCATACGTACGTGTCTTGCATCTACTCTTAGACATTTCGGCTTCAATCGAACAAGCACTTTACAAGATGATATTTCATCCGATTCATCACGATTTTTTGCTGTCAAATCATCGGCTGAGCGATTATGGTTCGACATAACTGGCGTATTAACGTCACCGGTTGGTAAATTTTTTGGTGTATCATTGGCTGATAGTACTATGGGGAAAATATTGAATCATATCAATACTCCGAGTTATTTTCAACGAACATCAAGATTTTCTTCATGGAAAATCTTTTTTTCTTTTCTATTCTTTGTCATTCCAACTATGCTACGTAGTATTCGAAATCTTCTATTTCCTCGTTATGCACAACGATTATTCGTTAGAAAAATGAACGACTATCATCGATTTATTGATCAAGGTTTTCGTGAAAGTCAAACATTGACTCAATCGACTGATCATTTGATTAATGTTTTATCCCAATTGACATTAAATCTTTACAGTTATGCGATACCATGTATTTCTTCAGCATTAGTTTCTTTGAAAGTTCTTCAACGATTCTCTTCGGATCCGATCGATGCACTTGCATTGACTCGAGCGGTTGAATCGAATCCAACAACGGAAATGAATCTTCGATTATGGAAAATTACTTTATCGATTCGAGAAAATTCTGAAGTTTTGAATTTATTCGAAAGTCAAACAACGGACAAACTTTTAGAATTCTTCCGAATGAAATCATTTGAACAATCGATTCAAATTCAATTGGAACAATTCATCGAAACTTACGGTTGCCGTGGTATTGGAGAAATCGATCTCGGACATGAACGTTGGTCGGATCGACCAGAATTAGTACTCGAACAAATCAAAGCCTATTTAAAAATTACAAATCCTGACAAAGCCATTCATCGAATTCATGAACAAAGTCAATCGACTGCTTACGATGCATTTAGACGTATCGAAAATCAATTGAAATATCCTCGAGTTCAGAGTTTTCTTCTCAATTTCTTTTTTAAACGATTGAGAATTCTTTTCTCACTACGAGAATGTCCGAAATTCGATGGATTTATTCGAACATTCGGTAAATGTCGACAAGCACTGTTCGACAAAGCTCAATTAGCCGTTGAAAAAGAGTTCATTTTAAAAGCTGATGATATATGTTTTTTATTTATTGGTGAATTACGAAATCTCGGGATTGATGTTGATACAAATAATCTATCGAAACGAACTTTTTGGAAAAATCTAATTGAACAACGACGAAATGAATATGTCAAACAAACGTTTGTGAAACGTATTCCGCTGATTTTACTTTCGAATGGTTTAACATTTTATGATGCTTCAACGCTTTCAAATGAAACAATTGAACTAGCCGACGGTGAATATCTCGGTAGTCCTGTTTCCCCCGGTATCTATCAAGGCAAAGTTCGAATTGTTCATGATCCATTGAAATCAGAATTAGAACCAGGAGAAATTCTCGTTTGTACAGCGACTGATCCTGCTTGGACATCGTTATTTCCAATTGTTGGTGCGTTAGTTCTCGAAATGGGCGGTATGCTACAACATGGTGCTATTGTTTCGAGAGAATATGGCCTACCAGCTGTTGTTGGTGTGTCAAATGCAACAAAAATCTTTCGAAACGGACAATTTATTGAAGTGAATGGATCGAATGGAAAAATAAGAATTTTATCTGAGTAATTTGGTGTTCTTCTTTTTTAAATAAATAAAATTCTTGACTGACAATATGTGTAATTGGTAACCAGGAGAAATGATTCAGCCTTAAGCCAATGTTTGCACGTATCTAGGAAGGAGAAAAAAAAGAATAATTTCTACTCTATCTATGCTGTTGTATGAGTAACCGTCATGAATCATGTTCTTCATCAAATCTATAATTAATAAAGTTCGAGTTATATAACAGAATATATAAAGAAAAGGGAAAATTTATTCAGATAGCACAATGGCATCAACCAAGTTGATAGTTATTTTAGTTTGTTTCGTTGTACAATTTGTAAGATTTCCGAAGAAATAAAATGTGAAATAGTTTATGTCGTGTTTCCATTTTGTTTTTAATAGAAAAACGGAATAGGTCAAGTCTCGTGGGCATATTGTGAAAAAGAGCGAAACGATTTTCAGTTGTTAAATTTAACAGTCAGTCCCGATCCATTACTAGCACCCGGCAATGGATCTGTTGCTATCAAAATCTACACAACACAAAATCTAACAAATCCATTCAAAGTTTGTACTGATTTACATTCCATCAAAAAAGAAAAATAAAACAGCAAAATCGCTTTTTTAGGCAACTTTATCTTTGAAAAAAAAACTTCTCTTTGGTCATATTCCTGTTCCTTGTTTTGCAATTGGTACCTGTATATACGATGATCTTTGTCTCATGTGTACTGAATGTCGTTGTCCGTTGGAACCAGTATAAAGATTTTAGTTTACTTTCTTCATTATTCACGTCGTTGTTTTTCTTTCCAGGGTGAGCATGTGTTAAATCTGCCTATTAGAATTGAATCAGGCTCATGGTTAGTCGGCGGAATGTATCAAGCTGAGATCTACCTTGAAACACGTTTACATCAAACAGGATGTATTAAACTGAAGAATATTCGAATTGAAAATAGAAATTAAATTGATTATGATTATGTTGTTTGTTCTTTTGATCAAAATAAAAGTTCCTAATCTCGTATGTAAATAATTAACTAGTTGACGAAGTAAACTCGTCTTCTTATTGTGCTTCAAGCCTAATTTAATTACGGTTTTTTTTATTTATAAATTATGTTTTATTTAATTCATCTGATTTACGAGAATTCAACAGTAAATAAGATATAAAATCAAAACAAAACGCAAAACTTTCATTTTGTTTCTTTTGAAAGCCAAAAAATAGATTTAATTATGTAATGTGATCAGGAGATTCTATATTTTATCATATCTTCCGCATTGAGAACATGAAAAGGAAAAAAAATTAATTTTCGGTACAAAAAACTTAGAAAAATCATGTTCGGCAAATGAGACTATCGTTTCAACCATTTGACTTTGTTTCTCTCGTCGCACTTGCATCTCGTTTTTTTCTTCTCATATCATTATTTCAACTGAATCAACAAAAATATACCTCGAACTGTCTAGAGGAAAAGAATTTTCTTTCATCATTATATAGATTTTTTTTTCTCTTTTTTTAACAACT
>ERZ778020.3119-NODE-3119-length-11145-cov-3.540757_pt1 | contig 11145 bp, 7 predicted proteins | sample MGYA00375750_ERZ778020 | MGnify/ENA primary metagenome ERZ778020 (study PRJEB29350, sample SAMN05389818) | bioreactor metagenome | isolation source: Ammonium sulfate bioreactor | place: South Africa: University of Cape Town | collected 2014-03-17 ...
AACGTGCAGGTGAATATTATTTATTTGTAACATGGTGTATCGTGTCTCCAATACTTCTATTGGTAAATTGAATAAGATTGAAGAAAATAAAATGAAATAAAATTGTAGATAATAGTTATTTCGAAATTAATGAATTGGGATGTATTAAAAGTGAAAGGACATGATAGAATGAATGATTATATTTATCCGAGTTGGAGTAATTATGTTGGTTGGTTAATATTAATATTTAGTTTGTTACCAATTCCATTAGTTTATTTAATAAATTATTTAAAAGAATATCGTTCAATGAAAAGTGAAAATGATGATGAAATGGCATGTTACTTGAAATCATTTAAAGAAATAAATTTGCCACGAGATGATTGGGGTCCATTGAAAAGTGTGAATCAGTATGGTTTATATTGTCATTTAAATCAAGTAAAATCTTGTGATGAAAATGATTTTGAAGTGAGTCGAACATCATTGGTAACAAGACGAAGTAGTCTGAGTGATCAATCACCTTAAATTGAAAATCAATTCGAATTTTGTTTTTATTTTATTTTTATTTTGAAGTTTTGTTTCTTTTTTTTTTGTGTAATAAAATTTAGAAAATGAGAGTTTACGAACGAAAACGAAAAAAAGATTGAATTTGAATAGTTGAATGAAGAAGAGAAAACGAAAGTCTTGTTTAGAAAATGTTATTGAGAAACAATTTTAATCGTTGATTGTAAACAATTTAAAAATTGAATAAATTGTTCAACTGTGAGAGTTGATAAATCTTTCGAGTGAAGAAAACGTTGAACTTTTGATCTATGTAAACCGGTTTGTTTTGTTAATAAATGGACGATATCTTGAGTTTTGGATTTTGCTTTGACAAGTGTTTTGACTTGTTCGATGACTTCATTATATGGATGAATAATAACACTCGTTTTCGCATGAACTAAAGCAGATTTATGTTTCTTATTATGTGAAACTTCACTTTTTTTGTTCGACTGTTTACGTGTTTGAATGACTCGATCGTTATTATTGTCACTATCATCATCATCATCATCATCATCATCATCATCATCATCATCATCATCATCATCGTCATCATCTTCTGCGTCATCAGTATCAACATCAACAATTTGATTCATTGATCTTCTTCGTTGTTTCGTTGGTTTATCTTTGGAGAAACTCATTTTATTTCTTCGAATTCGAATATTAAGTCGTTGTGCTGAATGTTTATTGGTAATAGTTGGTGTATCATCATCAGTATCTTGTTCGTCATCATCTGATTGATCTTTATCATTAATTGAATGTTTGTCTTTATTATTTGGTTCGTTGTCATCGTCATTCGATGAAAGAGATGAATTGAAATTATTATCGAGTTGTTCGTTTTGTTCGTTTAATTTTTGTTCATTTCTTGCAATCGTTTGACGAACTCGATTGTTTGAAGTTAATAATCTTGGAATCCAAATATCACGTTCTCTCCACATAAAATAAATTAAAAGAAGAAAACCAACGATCATCAACGGTTTTGTTAAATCGACCGTTTTGATCCACGATTGTTTCTTCAATTGAATTGATTTTCGATCAAGATTTTCCTTGAAAAGAGAAAAAAAAAACAAAAAATGAAAAACGAAAAACAAAAGGAAATATTTGCATCGAACCAATTTGTCTAAAGTTCGTCGTTCTTTTTTCTTTTTAACTCTTTCTGAAAGTTGATAATCCGAAACGGATCCTTCAGGATCATTGACACTATCCATCGATGCCGAAGTTAACAGAGGATTTCGTTTACCATCATTAACTTGTAATGTATTCGAACTTTTTGTTGTTAATGAGTCATCGTCTTCAGAATTAAATGAAAGTTCTTTTAATAAACGATTCGATTTTATATCTTCAGTTTTAACATCATCAACTACATGTTCAGTCATTTTAAATATCTAAACAAACAAACAAACGCAAACAAAACCTATCGAATATCAACAATCGTTAACTGCTTTTCGAAATGCAAATCATATTGAAAACAATCCTTACGTGTTTTTTTTCTATTTGTTTACGCTTCATCGATTCAAGTAGAGACTGTCTCTTCTCTTATTTCGATAAGAAATATTACCTTTTCATCAAGGTCATTTCAAAAACACATTTGCAATTAGGTTCGTTTTTTCTCTCTACAAAATAAAGCAAATCACACCGAAAAAATCATCGTTCTCTTCTTCGTTTTGAAAATGATTGATTATCCTGAATGTTTCCGAGATATTTTAGATTTATCCTATTCAATCAAATGAACTCTTCTTCCTCTTTCCTTCGCGAGAAAAAAAAAGAAGATTGTCAATGTAAATCTTTCGTTTGAATGTGCACAAATGATCTATCGACGAGATATGTTAAGTAGTTATTTGAAACAATTGTTCTTACAAAAAGAATGGACAAGTGATTTTCTTGAATATTTATCTCGAATCGGAAGAATGCATACCAATCAAATGGGATCAACATCGATTAATGTCGATTTTATTCATATCAATGCGACTTTAGCTCATATTGAAAATGCTCTTATCGAAATTGTTCTTTCACACGACAACTTCGATCAAAATACAAAAAAACAAACACTTATCCCGATTAATAAAGTTTTTCGAATTCAAACTGATTTATTTCTTATGCATTATCTTCAACCTTTACAACAACTGAAATACAACAATTGTACTTGTTGTTAAACAAAATCAATCAACGGATTCTACACATTTGATTCATTGTCTAGTTTTTCTGTCAATAAACACTTTCCGGACAAACAAGATTCGATTTTATTTTATCTCATGACATTGAGCCGAAGAAAAAACAAATTTGATTTTGTTATTTAGTTTTGTTTGCCATTGATTGAGATTTAAAACAAAAAGAGAGTAAATCCTTTGATAAAAAAAATCTATGGATTTTATTTTGTTGTTTGACAAAGATTAAAAGAGAAAAAAGAAAAGCAAAACAGAGATGTTAAACTATGAAAGTGTTAGTTCGTTATCGAAATTATTCGAACGAAAAAATCATTTGATTTTATTTTTAATTATTATTTCAATTTGCATCAGTTTATTAATCACAACAATCACATTTGCTGTTCTTTGGAATCATTCAAAATCAAATAGAAAATCATTGGAATATGCCGATGAACATGGTTTAATTGGATTTCGCCCATTACTTCCCAATGATGGCAAATATATTCAATGGACGATTTTACAATTAAATGATGTTTATGAAATTCTTCCATTGGATCAAGGACGAAAAGGTGGATTAGCTCGTGTAGCTCATATTCGTCAACGTCTTTTAAAAGAAAATGCGAATACATTAACAATCTTAGCTGGTGATTTCCTTTCACCATCAGCATTGAGTCAATCGACAGTTAACGGAAGTCTTATTAATGGAAAACAAATGATTGATGTTTTCAATAGTTTAGGTTTGGATTTTGTTACATTTGGAAATCATGAATTTGATTTAAATGAAAATGATTTAATTCAACGAATGAATGAATCGAAATTTACTTGGATTTGTTCGAATTTATTTCATAAGAAAACTAATCAAACATTTTATTCAACAATTCAATATAAATTAATTTCAATTGAAAATCAAGTCAACGTTCTTTTCATTGGTTTAACCATTGATGTCGACAAATCCTATATCAATATTATCAATCAAACATCACTTGTTCAATATGTTCAACAGTTTCTTCAAACTCTCGAACATCTTCAATACGATGTTCTCATTGCAATTACACATTTAGATTTACAAACTGATATTTCACTTGCAGAAAATATTCAACGAATTGATTTCATTTTAGGTGGACATGAACATGAAAATTATTATTTAACACGAGGACAAAAACCAATTCCAATTGCTAAAGCTGATGGAAATGCTTTTTCAGTTTATATTCATCGATGTGCATTTCATTTAGATTCAAAACATTTACGTACATTTAGTACGTTAACTAAAATTACAGATCAATTTCAAGATGAATCAAATACTTTTCAAATAGCTAATTCGTGGTTTAATCAAGGAATTCAAGGTTTTCAACAAATGGGATTTCAACCCAAAGAAATTGTTTCTTGTTTACCTTCGAATATTCAATTAGATGGACGATCAACTTCAGTGAGAAATATTCAAACTAATTTAGCTCAATATGCTTGTCAAAGTCTTTTGAATTCAACTGCAACTGATCAAACAAATCTTGCGATTTATAATAGTGGTGCAATTAGAATTGATGATATTCTCAGAGGACAAATTAATCAATATGATATTTTACGTGTTTTCCCTTTTCCAGATACGATCTATTCTCTATCTGTTCCAGGACATTTAATTATTCAACGTCTAACTGAAAGTATGAGATTGAAAGGTAGTGGAGCATTTCTTCAATTCTGTACAAGTCAAACTTTCGATCAATCAAATACTTCGACTATTCAACCAAATTTGAATTATACTCTTGCAACAATTACATTTATTAAAAATACTTTATTCGATACTTCATCTGTTACTTTTATTCAACAATTTAATTTAACTCAAACACAAGCATTCATCAATTATTTAAAAATTATCTATCCGCCTTGTTAACATCTCCAGTTTTCTTTGTTTTTCTTTTTCACATTTGAGATATATGCTTATCATATGATCTTTCTACTCTCAACTCAAATTATAATAATACCTAAACACTTTTCCAATCTTTTATTAAGCAAAATCAAGATACCAAAGATTATTTTCTCTAATTATCCATGAAAATGAAAAGCTGAATTAGAATATAAAAAATGAAAATTGTTTTTTTTTAATCTATTAAAAGAATCGGTAGTAAATAGTAGCGATGATGCCAACGACAAGATAACCAACAAGAGATTGTTGTCGAAATGTTGTTGCACCATTACATAAGTCTGAATTACAACAACAGACAGTGCCGGTAACACCTTGCTCAGTTACCTCTCCGCAACCATTTTCACCTGATGGACATTTTTCGACTGGACCATACCCACGTACAATTGTAGTAACGCCATCTTGTGTACTTTTACCTTTCTTTAAAAATCAGAAGAATTCAAATAGAATCAATACTATGAAAATGATTTAACTGGTCTTACCATGCATACATATCCGGCAGCATCTTGTTTAGTTATTCCATTTGAATCGAATGGATCATTACATCCAGATTGTAGTACATTTGTACACGAGTAACATTGATATGTACTAACCGTGCTAATGCATCCTATCAAGAAAGTTTATAAAATAACGTGAATATATCGCGAATTGACTTACCGAGAACGAGTAAAACAATAAACCAGCTTTGCATTTTTCTTTATGTTGTGCTTTGAATAAATGTGAAGAGGTTCGTTTGAGTATTTATACAAAACCGTTTTGTAGACAAAGCAATAAAAGTTACTGATATAGTCGTACTCGGAAGAGCGAAATTACAGTTGATCTACATATCTAAATATTTACGAGAGAATATTTCGAATTGCTCAATTGTGATTTGATTTCGATATTTCTTGTTTAGATAGAAATCATCCATTTTCTGATTGTGTATGACATACGAGATAAACATGGAACAAAAGTTTGTCGTTATTCTTAACTAACGATCGGTTTGTTTCTCAAAAGAGAATTTTCAGACATCTAAATAAATTTGTATGTACAACAGTATTTGTGGAGAAACAAAAACGAATAGTCCATTTGTTCTACATCCCGTTGGTTTTTTCACCGTATAGTAAAAAAATTATAAGTAGACTCGTAAATCACAGAAAAGAATTTATAATGTTAATCGGTTTTATGGGGGCCTCTTTTCATCCGATCAATATCGTAAATTATTTTAGATATACATAAGAAATCCTTCGAAAGACTTTACGAATACAATAAATTTCGAGCAACAAATATTTTTCGAACTTGATACTCCCACATTCCTTAGATAAAAGTTAAAGAAAACGACGTTTATTATATTCAGAAACGACCATTCTTGACGATACCATTAGTTGAATTGTACTCGAGACAGGATTATATGTTCATTTCACAAAGATCACTATGAAACAAATGTTTATAGAAATTTTCGTGTCTGTCTGTCTGTAAATTATTCTTCAGCAAAATTTACTATGATCGAGGGTTCGTCTCAAACATATCAGTATCATAGAAACAACATCGGTTTCCATAGAATGTTTCACAATCTTATGAATCTCTGTAGAACAGTTTGAAAAGAGAACTGTTACATGGGAAAGCGAAAACTTTTTATAAGTAACGATGACCCTCACCAATTTTACACGAATCAACAATGGTTTTATCTACAATTTTGTCTATCAAATAAAACAATTGATTAATGTCAACATCTATGTGAAGAGTTCAATCATTTTTATTCAATCGAATAACCATTTGTTTAATTTCCTCAAGCTTGACATGTCTGATTATTTTGTCATATCCGTAGAGAATTAAAATCATAATAACACATACCACTAGTATTTTTATTTTAATTCAATGTAACGAAAAAAACTTGTAGAACCTTTTATAAAATCAAGTCAGCATTTTATTGAATAACATTTAAAATACTAACAAGGATTATTTTCTCTAATTATCCATGAAAATGAAAAGCTGAATTAGAATATAAAAAATGAAAATTGTTTTTTTTTAATCTATTAAAAGAATCGGTAGTAAATAGTAGCGATGATGCCAACGACAAGATAACCAACAAGAGATTGTTGTCGAAATGTTGTTGCACCATTACATAAGTCTGAATTACAACAACAGACAGTGCCGGTAACACCATCCTTAGTTTCGCTTTTGCAACCATTTTCACCTGCTGGACATCCTGCAGCTGGAGCAGCCGAACGTGCAACTACATTTTGACCACCTTGGGTACCTTTAACTTTCTTTAAAAATCAAAAGAATTCAAATAGAATCAATACTATGAAAAGGATTGAACTAGCCTTACCAAGCATACGTATGCGCCAGCATCTTGTTTAGTTATTCCATTTGAATCGAATGGATCATTACATTTACCGTCTATCGTACTCATACACGAGTAGCATTGATATGTACTAGCCGTGCTAATACATCCTACGAACAAAAATTTATAAAATAACACAAATGTATCTCGAATTGACTTACCTAGAATGACTAAAACGATGAACCAACTTTGCATTTGTCTTTATTTTGTGTCTTAAATAAATGTGAAGAGATTCTTTTGAGTATTTATACAAAACATCTTTGGAGATAAAACAGTAAAAGATACTGATACATTCATATTCGAAAGAACGAAATTACAACATATCTCTATATCTAAATATTTACATTGATAAACGAATTGACCTTGTTTTTTATTTACAGAAATTTAAGTAAAAAAAAAGATACTTAGGGAATGTGGTCACTATTGAGATTTATACTACCGAAAAAGAAACGAAGATCGAAAAACAGAATGATGAAATAAACAGACAAATATTCGCATATAATCCATCTTTATTTAATAATTTAATAATGGTGTGTAACGAATGAAACCAAAAGAACAACCTCGAATATTTCACGAAACAAAATGTTTTCCTAAGTTGTTTTTTGTGTTGTTTGAGAATGGCATTAATTTGAATATGTCCTATGTATGAAAATTAATGCATAATCAATTCAACAAAATAGTTATTCACATTGATTTCATTTCTTTGTGTTAGATATGTAGATAAATAAGTCCATCATCATTCGAACTTTCTATCACGATTTTAGATAAGCGAAACACAAACTAAGCTATGTCACTATTCGCAAATATCTATATATTTTTATTTTCATTCGATTTAACGGAAAAAAAAACTTGTAGAATCTTTTATAAAACCAAATCAAGAGTTTATTGAATAGCATTTAGAATGATAACATGAATCATTTTGTTGTAAGTATCAATAGTGAAAAGCTGAATTAGAATATAAAAAATGAAAATTGTTTTCTTTAAATCTATTAAAAGAATCGGTAGTAAATAGTAGCGATGATGCCAACGACAAGATAACCAACAAGAGATTGTTGTCGAAATGTTGTTGCACCATTACATAAGTCTGAATTACAACAACAGACAGTGCCGGTAACACCATCCTTAGTTTCGCTTTTGCAACCATTTTCACCTGCTGGACATCCTGCAGCTGGAGCAGCCGAACGTGCAACTACATTTTGACCACCTTGGGTACCTTTAACTTTCTTTAAAAATCAAAAGAATTCAAATAGAATCAATACTATGAAAATGATTAAACTAGTCTTACCATGCATACTTCTCCAGCAGCAGCATCTTGTTTGATTATTCCATTTGAATCGAATGGATCATTACATCCAGGTTGTAGTGCATTTACACACGTGTAGCATTGATATGTACTAACCGTGCTAATGCATCCTATCAAGAAAGTTTATAAAATAACGTGAATATATCGCGAATTGACTTACCGAGAACGAGTAAAACGATGAACCAACTTTGCATTTTCTTTGAATTTAGTGTGTTGAATAAATGTGAAGAGATTCTTTTGAGTATTTATACAAAAGATCTTCCGAGATAAAACAGTATGAAAGATAGTGACACAATCGCATTCGGAAGAATGAAATTACAATAGATCTACATGTCTAAATATTTACACTGATAAACAGATCAACTTTGTTTTTTATTTACTGAAATTAAAAGAAAGAAAGATAATATTCATTTTGACCACTTGAATCGAGAAAGATGTGTATTTTAGAAAGACCTTGACGACATATATGCTCATGAATATGAATTGTGGGCGTTGACTACACTGTTGAACATATTAACTTAGCACTCAATGAAGCATACACGAATAATATTGTGTCAATTGAAGTAACACATCGATTTATATATTGTTCTACAATAAAATGAAATATAGTTTTGTTCATTTGAATCTTGATCAGTTATTTTGAGTGACTATGTATTTGTCATACAACTATGAATCGTTTCAATGATATTTGCTATTATTCGATGTATTGAAACATTCATTCAAGATTCTATAGAGACAAATTGAGAGGATATATAAACATGACATAATATTCAAATATGAATAAGTTTTCGTTATTTGTTTTTTTATTGAATAATTTACCTTTGAAACACGTCTTTTTTCATCATTGAAGGTGTGCGCGTGTGTGTACGTGATCATATGATTATGAAGAGAGAAATTCGTTATTTATTTTGTTGATAATTTTATATATTTGAATAACTTTATTATTTAATTAAGAAAGAAAGAAAACGAATCTTTACAATTTCATCGAAACTGATTGAAAATCTAACTCGAATGAGAAAAATAGGACTCATTCAATATTTTGTAAGAATTCTATCGATTGAAAAGAAAATGAATAAAAATATCTTGAGAATATCACCTCAATCAGCTAAAAAACAAATGAAAAACTCAGATTGTTCACAAGATAATAAAACTCGTCGACGTTCAACATCAAATCGTGATGAGTAATCGATATTTTCTTTTTTGTTCTAAAATAGTTCCTGTGTTTAATTAAGATGTTTACCTTGTTGTTCATCATTCTGTGAATGTCTTTTAATAGGAATGTTACTATCTGGATTACTATTAGCAATCATAGTCACACTTTGGTTAACATCAACAACAACAGATTCCATGTTGACTACAATTAATTCCGTGAATCAATTATCTTCGACGACGATTTCTGCAACATTGAGTCCATATTGTAAGTGAAACAAATGTTATTGAATAAAATCAATCGATAAATTGTTGAAGGTTCCGATTGGTTATGGAATACAACTGGAGAATTAATTGCTGGAGTAACAAATACTCCAGGAAATGCAGCCAATCAATTATCCAAACCATGGAATATCTATCTTGATGAAACAAGTAATTATCTTTATATTGCTGATTCAGAAAATCATCGTATACAACGTTGGTCAATTGGATCATCAACTGGTGTAACTGTTGCAGGTACGAGTACAGCAGGTTCATTGAACACAGAACTTAATGTACCCAAAGATGTTTTTATTGATTCATCACAAAATATTTATGTTGCCGATTCAAATAATAATCGAATACAATATTTTCCTTTTGGTTCTTTAACAGGCGTCACAGTGTCAACATCTTGGTCATCACCAGGTTCTCTTTGGGGAGTTCAATTATTCAATCAATCAATTTATGCTTGTAGTAATGGAAAATCAATTATTTATAAAAATGGAACAACACTCATTTCAAGTCTCAATTCTCCTCAAGGTTTTAATATTGATAAATTATATTCATTGGGTACAATTTATATAGTGAATTCTGGTGCACATACAATTATTAAATGGCCAGTAGGTGCTTCATCTGGTTCAATAGTTGCAGGTGTAGCTGGCAGTTCTGATAGTACGCCAACAAAACTCAAATATCCAGTAGCCATAGCACTTGATTCATATGCAAACTTATTCGTAGCTGATCATAATAATCATCGAATTCAATTATTTTGCCAATATCCAATTGCTAATTCAACTGGAAGAACAATTGCTGGAACAACTGGTGTTTCAGGTATAACTCTGGATAAACTAACTTATCCAGCTGGTGTAACTTTGGATTCTTCATTGAATTTATATGTATCAGATACTTCGAATCATCGAATACTCAAATTTAAACGTATTAAATAAAATGACTTTTCTCTTGTTTTTGTTTCTTAAACTATTATCTGAACAATTAATCAGAAGAAATCAATTCAAATAAACAAATACCTTCAAACATTTATGTATTCAATTCAAAAGTGAACGAAATTTATTTTTCTTTTGTAAAAATTAGAATTACTTTTATCAATTATTATGTTTATTTTAATAAATTGACAAATGAAATGTACAAGAGAAATTCTAATACAACATCAAAAAAAAATTTAATCAAATAATCTGACGTGTTTAACATACACGATGTTCATGAATCAGAAGAATCACTTTTCTCGTACTTATTGAGCTTTTCAACCAATTCTTTGTTTTTTAATCGCAGATCCATAGCCTCCTTTTGAGCTTTGGCCAATATATCGTTGAGCTCAGCTACACGCTTAACAAGTGCTTCAATTCGCGTCTCCTGCTCCTTAATTAATGCTCGTTGAGTTGATAGCTGTGCCAACAATTCTGCCGGACTTTCACCTGGAGGATAATCGAAGATATTCTAAAAATAAAATACAATACGGTTCGGTTTTGTACAAGAGTATTTTATTACTTCTTTTGATGATAAATTCGACATTTAA
>ERZ778020.3123-NODE-3123-length-11135-cov-13.920217_pt1 | contig 11135 bp, 10 predicted proteins | sample MGYA00375750_ERZ778020 | MGnify/ENA primary metagenome ERZ778020 (study PRJEB29350, sample SAMN05389818) | bioreactor metagenome | isolation source: Ammonium sulfate bioreactor | place: South Africa: University of Cape Town | collected 2014-03-17 ...
TGCCGCGGTCCTCCAGGTAATCGCCGATGTTGGTCGCGATGTCGCTGTTGTCTTCGATCACCAATACGCGCATGTGCCACTCCTGCACAACCGGCGCCGGGCCGGTGGGGATTGCCAGCTTAACAAGCTTGCGTGAACGCGGCGCGCTGAGAGGTAGTGATTTTCCAACCTCTCAGCCCGGCCATGGATGGCCGGACGCGGACGGGCACACCGTGCCTGGTTCGCGTGAGCAAGTCCGGGCGTGTACCGGACTTGCGATGGAAGAAAACCACAGGAAGTGGCTTTCTTCCCGGGTTCTCCAAGAAAAAGGCCCAGATGCACGACTCGGCGTCGCCCACCTGGGCCCAAACAACTGCCCCGCTACCATCACCTGCCGTCCGTCACGGGCTCACCCGCCGACAGACAACGCGAACCTTATAGCGGCTCGCAGGTTAGATGCCGGTTAACCCCCGCGTCGGGTCACATGCCGTTCGAGATGACCCACGATCGCGCCCGCCACGTCGACGCCGGAAGCCGCCTCGATGCCCTCCAGCCCGGGCGAGGCGTTGACCTCCAGCAGCAGCGGGCCGCGCCGGGAGCGCAGCAGGTCGACGCCGGCGATGCCCAGGCCCAGCGCGGCGGCGGCCTTGACCGCGAGGCGCTTCTCCTCCGCGCTCAGGTTCGCCACCACCGCACTGCCGCCGCGGTGCAGGTTCGCGCGGAAATCGCCCGGACTGGCCTCGCGCTGCATCGCGGCGACCACTTTCCGGCCGACCACGAAGCAGCGGATGTCGCTGCCGTTCGCCTCGGCAATGAACTCCTGCACCAGGAAGTTCGCGTACAGGCCACGGAACGCCTCGATCACGCTTTGCGAACCGCTGCGCTTCTCCGCCAGCACCACGCCGGTGCCCTGGCTGCCCTCGTTGAGCTTGATCACGTGCGGCGGCTCGCCGAGCAGGGCCAGCACATCGGCGCTGTCGTCCGGGTTGTCGCCGAATACGGTGACCGGCATGTCGATGCCCTGCGCGGCGAGGATCTGCAGGCAGCGCAGCTTGTCGCGCGCGCGCAGCACGGCGTCGGACGGGTTGGGCGTGTACACGCCCATCATCTCCAGCTGGCGCAGCACCGCGGTGCCGTAGAACGTGGTGGAGGTGCCGATGCGCGGGATCACCGCGTCGATGTCGCGCAGCGGCTTGCCGTTGTAGCGGATCGCCACCGCGCCGGGCGCGATGCGCACGTAGCAGCGCAGCGGATCGAGCACGCGCACCACGTGGCCGCGCTCGCGGGCCGCCTCGACCAGGCGCTTGGTCGAATACAGGCGGGTATTGCGCGACAGGATGGCGATCTTCATGCAGAGCTCGCGACGCCCGTGGCGGCGGTCGGCCACGGCGAGGATTGGGTATAGGAAAGCGAGGGGTCGACGACGAAACGCCCGGCCAGCGCGGTGCGCCCGAGCAACAGCGGAAACAGCATATGCCGGCGATCGGTGAGGTTGATGTCGACGCTGAAGCGCGTCCCCGCCAGTTCCACCTCGCTGCGGATGAACCAGCGCTCGGAGCGGCGCCCGCCAGTGTCGGTGACCATGCGCCGGTCCAGCGCGCGGGCCTCGGCGTGCACCACCGGCGTACGTCGCCCGGGATGCAGCGAGAAGCGCAGCCACACCTCGCCGTCGCGTCGGAAGGTTTCCAGCGTGTCGACATGCAACGAGCTGCTGCGCGCCCCGGTATCGAGCTTGGCCTTGAGCCGCGCGATGCCCAACGCCGGCAGGGCGAGCCGCTCGCGCCAACCCAGGATCATCAGCCGTGCACCGATCGGATCCGCCATGGTTCGAGACAGTTCGGAAATCGCGGGATCGGGAAATGGAGCGGGTGAAGGGAATCGAACCCTCGTCAGTAGCTTGGGAAGCTACAGCTCTACCATTGAGCTACACCCGCCGACGGGTCCGCGCATGGTAACCCGTGCGGCGCGCGCTTTGGAACTGCCGCTGCGGCCCAACGGCGGCTTAACCGCGAATGGCCAGTGGCTGAACCGGCAGCGGGCGCCGCGTCGGCGTCTAAGGTTGGCCTAACGTTGTCCATGCCCATAATCCACACGCGACCGCCGCTGCGCCCCCGCATCGGGCACCGGCGCCAACCGTTCACAGGGGAGATCGTCATGCGGATCTTGGCCATGCTGTTCGCTTCACCTTCGAGACATGCCGTGTTGCTCGCGCTCGCCCTGCTGCTGGCCGGCATCGGCGCCGCCCACGCGCAGGCGGGCGCTGGCGACGACGGCTACGCGCCGCCGAGCCGGGTGGCGCGGCTGTCGTGGTCCAGCGGCGACCTCGGGCTGCTGCCGTCCGGTGCCCGCGACTGGAGCGATGCCAGCGTCAACCGTCCGCTGACCACCGGCGACAAGCTCTCCAGCGGCGACGACGCACGCGCCGAACTGGAACTGGGCGGCGCCACCCTGCGACTCGACCAGCGCACCGACATGGGTCTGCTCGACCTGGACGAGCAACTGGCCCAGATCGAGCTGACCCAGGGCACGCTGAGCCTCAGCGTGCACCGGTTGGAGCAGGGCCAGAGCTACGAGATCGACACACCCACGGTGGCACTGGTGATCGACCAACCCGGCCGCGTGCGCGTGGACATCGACCGCGGCGCCACCCGCGTCACCGTGTTCGACGGCAAGGCCACCGTGTACGGCGAAAACAACGCGCAGCGCGACGTGTTCGCCGGGCGCAGCTACCGCTTCGTCGACTCCGATCTGGCCGCCATCGCGATCAGCGACATCGACGGCGGCGACGATTTCGACGCCTGGGTGGACCAGCGCGACCAACGCTACGCGCAATCGCGCAGCGGCGAGTACGTCTCGCCCGACGTGGTCGGCTACCAGGACCTGGACCAGTACGGCGAATGGCAGGACGACAGCGACTACGGCGCGGTGTGGTACCCCAGCAACGTCGCCGTCGGCTGGGCCCCATACCGCGATGGCCACTGGACCTACATCGCGCCGTGGGGCTGGACCTGGATCGACGCCATGCCGTGGGGTTACGCGCCGTACCATTACGGCCGCTGGGCGCACACGCATCGCGGCTGGGGCTGGATCCCCGGGCCGCGTTACGCGCGGCCGATCTACGCGCCGGCGCTGGTCGCCTTCGTCGGCGGCGGCGGGTTTTCGGTGGGCATCGGCAGCGGCCCGGTCGGCTGGTTTCCGCTCGGCCCGGGCGAGGTCTACAACCCGTGGTACCGCTGCAACCGCGACTACTACCGCCAGGTCAACATCACCAACATCCGGGTGACCCGGCACATCACCCGCGTGATCGTCGACGATCGCGTCGCCAGCCATTACGACCGCTACCGCAACAACCGGCCATTCGACGAGCACTACGCCAACCGCTACGCGCCGCGAGGCATTACCGCGATGTCGGCACGCGAGTTTGCCGCCGGCGCCGGCGTGCAGCGCCACCAGGTCAAGCTCGATCCGGCCCGGCTGGCGTCGACCCGGGTCGCCCCGCGCGGCGTGGACATGATCCGCCCGCTGCCGCGCAACGCGATCGACCAGCGCAGCGGGCACGTGCGCCAGCTGCCCACTGGCGGCTTCCAGCGCGAGGTGGTCGCCCGCCGCGCGCCGCCCATGGTGGCCGCCGAGCTCGCCCACCGGCCAGGCGACGGGCGAGTGCAACCGCGACCGATATCGAATGTGCGCGTGCTGAATCCCCGCCGCGCCGAGATGTCCGCGACGGCGGCTGCCGATCGGCCCCGGCTGCCGGCGCGCCGCGCTGACGACGCCGCCACGCTGCCGGTACCCGAGCGCGTGAACCGCACCACGCCGATGCCGCGCGAGGAACTGCGCTCGGCACGCTACGCCCACCCGCAGGAGCGTCGGCGCGATGAATCGGCGGTGATGCCGCGACCCGGGGTCAGCTACATCAGCCCGGCCGCGCGCAGCGAACCCTCGCTGCCGCGGGTGGCGCCGATCCGCCGCGCCGATGCCGACGGGCAGGCCATGCCGGAACGCCGCGCCCGCATGCCGGAGTCGGTGGACAACCCGCCGCGCGCGCGCCCCGAGCCGCGCATCGAGCGTGCGCAGATGAGCCGCCCCAACTTCCAGCGCGAGCAACCGCGCGAAGTCGCCCGCCCGACCTTCAATCGCGAACAACCGCGCGAGATTGCCCGCCCGACCTTCAATCGCGAGCCACCGCGCGAGACCGCCCGCCCCGCGTTCACGCGCGAGCCACCACGGCCGCAGCCGATGCAGCGACAGGCGCCGCCGTCCGCACCGACACCGCGCTACACGCCGCTGCCGCGGCGCGAGGCGCCGCCGCCGGCGCGCGCCGACGCGCAACGCTTGCGGCAAGCCGACCCCCGCAAGGATCACGAGCGCTGAGCTGACCCGATGACGGCCACGACGGGCGATGGAGAGCCCGCCCGCGCCGACCTGTTAAAGTCTGCCGCCCACGACGGGCGCGCCTTCGCCCGCTCCTGCCGGCGACCTCGTGCGTCGGCCACCTGCTCGCCCTGGACCCTTGCATGACTGCTGGCGACACCGACAACCTGCCGGCGCACCTGCGCCGCATCCGCAGCTTCGTGCTGCGCGAGGGGCGCATGACCCCGGCGCAGCAGCGGGCGTTCGACACGCTGTGGTCGCGCTACGGCCTGGACTACGTCGGCACGCCGCGCGACCTCGACGCCAGCTTCGGCCGCAGCGCGCCACGCGTGCTGGAGATCGGCTTCGGCAACGGCGAGGCGCTGGCCTGGGCCAGCGAGCACGACCCGGCGCGCGACTATCTCGGCGTGGAAGTGCACGGGCCCGGCGTCGGCCGCCTGATGAACGCACTGGCCGCGCGCGACGCCGACAACGTGCGCATCTACAAGCACGACGCGGTCGAGGTGCTGGAGCACGAAATCGCCCCCGCGACGCTGGCCGAGGCGCGCATCTGGTTCCCCGACCCCTGGCACAAGAAGCGCCATCACAAGCGCCGCCTGATCCAACCCGGATTCGTCGCCCTGCTCGCCTCGCGCATGGCCTCCGATGGCCTGCTGCACTTGGCCACCGACTGGCAGCCCTATGCCGAGCACATGCTGGAGGTGATGGAAGCCGCGCCCGGCTGGCGCAACGCCATCGCCCCCGGCGCATACGCCGACAAACCCGAGTGGCGCATCGAGACACACTTCGAACGGCGTGGCTTGAAGCTGGGGCACGGGGTGCGGGATCTGCTGTACCGAAAGGCTTGACCCCACCCCAACCCTCCCCTGCTTCGCGAGGGAGGAAGTGCAACAGGCGCGCCGGGATGCAGACGAGATCCGCGCTGTGGCCGGCCAGCGGATATTTATTGTCAGCGGAACTCGTGGCCGGCCAGGTGGCGGCGGCGCAGGAAGTACCCAAGGCGGCACCCGGCGTCGGTACTCCCAGCCTCCCTCTGCCAGCAGGGGGAGGAGCCAGAATCGGTACGCCCATGCCGCCGCGCCGCATTCTCCCTGTGCCGCTCTTGCCCTCCGATTCACCAGCTCGCGCGCGGGCCCGCTTATACTCAAGCGATCCATCCAGGGACGAATCGTCGCAGCGTGAAGCTTCCACTGCCATCGCCTGACCACTTGCGCGCGTCGCCCCCGCGAGACCTGCGCTGATGGGCCTGTCGCTCACCCCGGAAATGATCCTGGTGCTGGGCCTGGCGGGCTTCACCATGCTGATGCTGGTGCTGGACTGGATCCGCGCCGACATGGTGGCGCTGCTGGTGGTGGTGGCCATCGGCCTGATCGGGCTGATTCCCGCGGACAAGGTGTTCGACGGCTTCGCCGGCAACGCGGTGATCTCGATCATCGCCATCATGATCATGGGCGAAGGCCTGGATCGCGCCGGCGTGCTCACCTATACCGCGCGCGTCATGATGCGCATGGCCAACGGCGTGGAATCGCGCCTGAGCCTGGTCATCAACGTGGTGGCCAGCCTGTTCAGCGCGGTGATCCCCAGCCAGGCGCTGGCGGCCCTGATGATCCCGATCAGCAGCCGACTCGCCGCGCGCACCGGCGTACCCATCTCGCGGCTGCTGCTGCCGATGGCGTTCTGCATCCTCACCGCCACCAACACCACGCTGATCGCGAACTCGCCGCTGATCGTGCTGAACGACCTGATCGCAAGCGCCAACCTCAACCTGCCGGCCGGCGCGCACACGATCCCGAAGTTCGGCCTGTTCAGCGTCACGCCGATAGGCCTGGTGCTGGCCGCGGTGGGCGTGGCCTACTTCTATTTCTTCGGACGCAAGCTGTTGCCCGGCCACGAAGACGAGCGCCTGAAGGTGACCCCCGGGCGCACCGAAAGCTACTTCGCCGAGACCTACGGCATTGGCGGCGAGACCGCCGAGCTCACCGTCACCGCGGAAAGCCCGCTGGTGGGCATGAGCATCGGCGAGGCCGAATCGCTGCACCAGGCGCCGCTGATCCTGGCGATCAAGAGCGGCAACGAGGCACGCATGGCGCCCCCGGCCGATCACGTGATCTGGGTCGGCTCCGTGCTCGGCGTGCTCGGCCCGCGCGAGCAGCTCAACCAGTTCGCCAACAACCAGCTGTGCCGGCTGTCCACCCGCATGCGCCAGCTGGGCGAGCATTTCCGAGGTGGTGATCCCGCCGGTGTCGCGCTTCATCAAGCAGACCGTGGCCGACCTGCGCCTGCGCAAGCGCTTCGGCATCTCGGTGCTGGCGATTAACCGCGGCGACCAGGTGTTCCGCGACGACGTGCGCGGGGTCAGCCTGCGCGCCGGCGACACCGTGGTGCTGCACAGCCACTGGCGCGACCTGGCGTTGGCGGCCGAGGACAAGGACCTGGTGGTGGTCACCGACATCCCCAAGGAGGAGCAGCGCCCGGGCAAGATCTGGCAGGCGGTGGGTTTCTTCCTGCTGGCCAAGTGCCTGGCGCTGTTCACCAACCTCGACCTGTCGATCGCGATGATGACCGGCGCGATCGGCATGCTGCTGTCCGGCGTTCTCAACATGGACGAGGCATACAAGGCGATCAACTGGAAGACCATCTTCGTCACCGCCTGCCTGATCCCGCTGGGCTGGTCGATGGATGCCACGGGCACCGCCGCGTGGCTGGCGCAGGTGGTGCTGGAGCATCTGGGCGGCGCCTCGCCGTGGGTGCTGCAACTTTGCCTGGCGGTGCTGACCCTGCTGTTCTCGCAGGTGATGTCCAACGTGGGCGCCACGGTGATGATGGTGCCGATCGCGATCAGCGTGGCGGTGGCCACCGGCGGCAATCCGTCCGCCTACGCGCTGATCATCGCGGTGTCCTCGTCCAACACCTTCCTGCTCAGCTCCGGCCACCCCGCGCTGATGATGGTCACCGGCCCCGGCGGCTACAAGGGCAAGGATTTCCTGCGCGTCGGCCTGCCGCTGACCCTGATCGTGCTGGTGGTGACCCTGATCGCGGTGAACCTGCTGTTCCGCTAGAGAGGCGGGGCGATAAGGTCTCAGGCCAGCGCGGCGGGATCGAGGCAGACGACACCGTCGACCACCCGCAGCGGCACGCCGCGCAGCGACTGTCCGCGGCAGGGACCGCCGGTGCACAGACCATCGGCCTGGTTGAACACCGCGCCGTGCACCGCGCAGATCAGGCTGTCGTTCTTCAGCAGGAACTTGCCCGGCGCGTAGTCGAGCCGGTTGCCGGCGTGCGGGCAGATGTTGAGATAGCCGTTGATCTGCCCGCCCCGGCGCAACAGGATCAGGCTCTCCTCGCCGTCGGCCAGCATCGCATCCACCGCGGTGGCGCCACCATCGGGCACCTGCTCCAGCGGGCATACGGCCTGCGGATGCGACGATCCGGTCTGCTTCACTGTATCCATCGGCACTTGCCTCACGGTTCGCGAGGCCCCATCGTGGTAGCGTAAGTCGTTGATTTTAACACACGAGTTTTTAACACATGCGTCTCTACCTGCATTCCATGCGAGCCAAGGGATTCCCCTTGGGACGCCGTCCCCGTCACCCGCTGGCGCGCTTCCTGTCGCTGCTGCTGGGACTGGCCGTGATCGGCGTGCTGCTGGTATTCGGCCTGGTGGTGTCGGGCGTGCTGCTGGTCGGCGGCGCGATCGTGCTGGCGATTCGCCAGTGGAAGCTGGGACAGGCGCCGGCGACCGAGCCGGACCGAGGTGCGGGCAAACCCCAGCCGGCGGTACTGGAAGGCGAGTTCCGGGTGATCCACCAGGGCCGCCCCGTCACCCACTGAACCTAGCACCGATCTGCAGGAGCGCGCCCTGTGCGCGATGCCTTCCGTCACGTGACGGAGAGCATCGCGCACAGGGTGCGCTCCTGCAGCTTGCGCGGAGATAATGCGGCTCCCTCTGCGATCATTCCCCATGCCCGAGATTCCCGCCTCCGTCGCGGCCCAAGCGCCGCGCCCCTTGACTGATCCCCGTTTCCTGATTCCGCTGGGGTTGTTCGCGCTTTACGTGATCTGGGGTTCGACCTATCTGGGCATCCGTTTCGCGCTGGAAAGCTACCCGCCGTTCCTGCTCGCCGGCGTGCGTTTCCTCGGTGCCGGCATCGCGCTGTACGGCTTCCTGCGCTGGCGCGGGATGGCGCCGCCGACACCCTTGCAATGGCGCAACGCGGCGATCACCGGCCTGCTCCTGCTCGGCATGGGCAACGGCCTGGTGTGCTTCGCCGAAGAACGGGTGAGCTCGGGCGTCGCCGCGGTGGCGGTGGCCAGCATGCCGCTGTTCGCCGCGCTGTTCGCCGGCATGTACGGCGAGTGGCCGCACCGGCGCGAGTCGATCGGCCTGGCGATCGGCTTCGCCGGCGTGATCGTGCTCAACCTGGGCAGCAGCCTGGCCGGTTCGTCGCTCGGCGCGGCCGCCCTGCTGCTGGCCGCCGCGGCATGGGCGTTCGGCTCGGCGTGGAGCCGCCGCCAGACGATGCCGCCCGGCCCGATGAACACCGCCGCGCAGATGCTGTGCGCCAGCCTTGCCTTGCTCGTCGTGGGCTTCGCCAGCGGCGAGCACCTGCCCGCGCATCCGACTGCCCGCGCCACGCTGGCGCTGATCTATCTGGCGGTGTTCGGTTCGATCGTCGCGTTCAGCGCCTACCTGTACGTGCTCAAGCATGCGCGCCCGGCGCTCGCCACCAGCTACGCCTACGTCAACCCGCCGGTGGCGGTGCTGTTCGGCGTGCTGCTGGCCGGCGAGCACGTCGGGTCGTTCGAGCTCGTCGGCATGGCAATCATCCTGACCGGCGTGGCGGTGATCACGCTGGGCCGAGCGCGCGGCAACAGCGGACCTTCATCACCGCGGCTCAACTTCGGCGGGCGCGCTCACTGAGGTTTGCGGGGAAACCGCTTGCGGTGGCAGCGAGAATGCCGGACATGGACCACCTGCATCCGGCAGCGCCTGCATCCACGCGAGCAGCGGAGGGACCAGCCGGCCGGCACGCAGCGGCAGGGTAAGATGCCCTTCGCCCGGGACCTCCACATAGCTCGCCCGTGAAGAACGACGACTCAGCGCCGTCAGTGCCTCACCGGAAACCAGCACGTCACGATTGCCGCGCAGGATCAGCGTGCAGTTTGAAGTCCGGGCCAGCGCATCGGCAGGATTGACGTGCTCCAGATCGACGTCCAGCTTCCGGCTCGCTCGAGCGATTGCCGCGTTGATCTCGCCCGGAGTGATCCAGCGCACCAGCCACTTGTATCCAAACAGGCCGCTGCCCGGTGCACGACGAATGACGTCAGCGGCATTCGCATACGGCTCCAGCGCCATCACACCGCGCAGGCCGGGCAGTTGCGGCGCGGCGAACAGCGCCACCGTGGCGCCATAGGAAGCGCCCAGAAGATACAACGGCCCCGGCAGGCGATGCTTCGCCTGCAGGTCGCGCACCAACTCGGCGATGTCGCCTGCCTCTCTTGGCCCGTAGCCCACCGGAGCCCGCGAGGAATCACCCTGGCTGCGCAGGTCCGGCATCACCACCTTGTAGCCCGCCGCGGCGAAGTACAGCCCCCATGGCATCATGGCGGTGCCGCTCATGCTCCATGGATGCAGCAGCACGACGCTGCCCTTGATGGCGATCGGACTCGGTTTGAGCGGTCCATCGCCGAAGCTCATGGTGAACGAGAAACTGTTGCCCCGCTTGCCGTTCGGCTGGCTCTGGAAATTCTGCTTGATCTGATAGGCCCGGGGTGGCGCGATCCAGTACGCCATGCTCACACCATCAGGAAGCTCCGCAGTGTCGCGAGCAAACCCCATCTTCAGCAACATCTCGTCGAGCGAACGAAACGAGCCACCGGCATGCCCTGGCCGCTCGATCTGCCGTGCCACGAACGTGGTACATCCGCTCAAGCTCAACGTCGCCAACAACCACAACCACCGTCTTCCGCGACGCATGCCATCCCCTTCGCATCGGTCACTCGCAGCGATAGTACTTCGATATCGCTGCCCTCGCTGCCTGTTGCGATCGAGGTGCCGGCGCATCAGGTGGGCATTGCGTATCCGACCATGGTTGACTTGCCCACCGGGCCATCCCGGCGCGAGGATGGCGCGATCAAGGCGGAGAACGGCATGAACGCATCGCAGGATGGCTGGATGGCACGCGCGGCCCTGCGCAGCGCGGCATGGGCGGAGCGCTGGTTTCCGGATGCGTGGGTGTTCGCCGCGCTGGGCGTGCTGGTGGTGGCGCTGGCGGCATTCGCCTTCGGCGCCACGCCGACGGCGACAGTCACCGCGTTCGGCGACGGTTTCTGGAGCCTGATCCCGTTCACCATGCAGATGGCGTTCGTGGTGATCGGCGGCTACGTGCTGGCCACCGCGCCGGTGGTGGCGCGCTTCATCGACGTGCTGGCGCGCGCGCCGCGCACGGGCCGCGGCGCGGTGGTGTACATCGCGCTGGTCAGCATGCTGGCCTCGCTGCTGTCGTGGGGCTTCTCGCTGGTGTTCGGCGGGTTGCTGGTGCGCGCGTTGGCGCGCCGCAGCGACCTGCGCATGGATTACCGCGCCGCGGGCGCGGCGGCGTATCTCGGCCTGGGCGCGATCTGGGCGATGGGCCTGTCCTCGTCGGCGGCGCAGCTGCAGGCGAACCCGGCCAGCATGCCGCCGGGCCTGCTGGCGATCACCGGCGTGCTGCCCTTCAGCCAGACCATTTTCCTGTGGCAGTCGATCGTGCTGACCGCGGTGCTGATCGTGGTGTCGCTGCTGG
>ERZ778020.3138-NODE-3138-length-11087-cov-3.146936_pt1 | contig 11087 bp, 9 predicted proteins | sample MGYA00375750_ERZ778020 | MGnify/ENA primary metagenome ERZ778020 (study PRJEB29350, sample SAMN05389818) | bioreactor metagenome | isolation source: Ammonium sulfate bioreactor | place: South Africa: University of Cape Town | collected 2014-03-17 ...
ATCACCGCCTGCAACCCCGAGCCGCAGCGCCGATCGAGCTGATAGCCCGGCACCTCGATCGGCAGCCCGGCGGCGAGCCACGCCCAATGGCCGATCGCGGGCGCCTCGCCATTGCCGTAACCCTGGCTGAAGACGACATCATCGACGCGCGCCGGATCGATCTTCGTCCGCTCGATCAGGGCCTTGAGCACCACCGCGCCGAGCCGCCCGGCATCGAGGGTGGCGAGGCTTCCCCCGAATCGGCCCACGGCGGTGCGGATCGGCGCAACGATTGCGGCGCGTCTCAGGGTCATAGCGATGTCTCTCCGATTATCCTCGTCGCGCCGGCCATAGCTTGGGCGATTACGTCCCGCCACCCCGCTGCCCGAAGCGGGCATAGAGCGTCGGCAGGACGAACAATGTCAGCAATGTCGCCGAGATCAGCCCCCCGATCACGACGGTGGCGAGCGGCTTCTGGACCTCGGCGCCGGCGCCCGCGCCGAGCGCCATCGGCACGAAGCCGAGGCTGGCGACCAGCGCGGTCATCACCACCGGGCGCAATCGCTGCATCGCCCCGGCGCGCGCGGCCGCGACACGGTCCATCCCCGATCGGATGAGATCCTGGATCGAGCTGACCATGACGAGTCCGTTGAGCACCGCGATCCCCGATAGCGCGATGAACCCCACTGCCGCCGAGATCGAGAAGTCCATCCCGCGCACGAACAGCAGCAATACTCCGCCGACCAGCGCGAACGGCACCCCGGTGAAGACGATCGCGGCATCGCGCACATTGCCGAGCGCGCCGTAGAGCAACAGCAGGATCAGCACGAAGCACGCCGGGATGACGAGCTTGAGCCGCGCGCTCGCCGATTGCAGATTCTCGAACTGGCCGCCCCATTCGAGATAGTTCCCTGCGGGCAGGCGTACCTGCGCGCCGATCGTCCGCTGCGCATCGGCAACGACGCTCCCGACGTCGCGTCCGCGCACATTGGCCTGGACGACGATGCGGCGCTTGCCGTTCTCGCGGCTGATCTGATTGGGGCCGTCGACGATGCGGATCGTCGCGACGCTCGCCAGCGGGACGAACGCGCCGCCGGCGACCGGCACCTGCACGCGCGCGAGCAGCCCGAGATCGGCGCGCTGCGCGTCGGACAGGCGGATCACCACCGGGAAACGCCGATCGCCTTCGAAGATCATCCCCGCGGTGCGGCCGCCCACAGTCGCGGTGATCACGTCCTGCACGTCCTGCGCGGTGACCCCGACCCGCGCCATCGCATCGCGATCGACGCGGATGTCGAGCATCGGCAGCCCGCTGGTCTGCTCGACCTTGACGTCGGCGGCGCCCGCCGTCTTGCGCAGGATGCCGGCGATCTGCTCCGCCGTCCGCGTCATCGCGGCGAAATCGTCGCCATAGACCTTGACCGCGACGTCGCCGCGCACCCCGGCGATCAGCTCGTTGAAGCGCATCTGGATCGGCTGGGTGATTTCATAGGCATTGCCCGGAAACTTCGCGAGTTTGCCTTCCAGTCGCGCGACCAGATCCGCCTTGGCGAGCCGGGGATCGGGCCATTCGCTGCGCGGCTTGAGGATCACGAACATATCGGTCGCGTTGGGCGGCATCGGGTCCGAGGCGAGCTCGGCGGTGCCGGTCTTGGAGAAGACGAACTTCACCTCGGGCTGGCGCGACATCATCCGCTCGATCGGCACCTGCATCGCCTGGCTTTGCTGGACCGAGGTGGCGGGGATGCGCAGCGCCTGGATCAGCAGATCGCCCTCGTCGAGCTGCGGCAGGAACACCTGACCGAGCGCGGCGAAGGCCGCCCCTGCCAGCGTGAGGCTGGCGACCGCCGCGCCGAGCGTCAGCGAGGGGCGCCGCATCGCGCGGTCGAGCCCCGGTTCGTAGCGGCGCTTGAGCCACGCGATGATCCGCCCGTCCTCCTCCTCGATCTTCTTCGACAGCCAGATCGCGATCAGCGCGGGGACGAAGGTGAGCGAAAGGATGAAGGCGAAGGCCAGCGCGATGATCACGGTCAGCGCCATCGGCACGAAGGTCTTCCCCTCGACCCCGCTCAGCGTCAGCAGCGGGACATAGACGAGGATAATGATCGCCTGCCCATAGACCGAGGGCCGGATCATCTCGCGCGCCGCCGCGGCGACCGTCGCCAGCCGTTCGCGGCGGTCGGGCAGCCGACCCTCGCGATGCTGCTGCGCGGCGAGCCGGCGCAGCGCATTCTCGACGATGATCACCGCGCCGTCGACGATCAGCCCGAAATCGAGCGCGCCGAGGCTCATCAGATTGGCCGAGACGCCCGCGCGCAACATGCCGAAGCCAGTGAGCATCATTGTGATCGGGATGACCAACGCCGCGATCAGCGCCGCGCGGAAATTGCCGAGCAGCAGGAACAGCACGACGATGACGAGCAATGCGCCCTCGCTGAGGTTCCTCGCCACCGTCTTGATCGTCGCATTGACCAGCGCGGTGCGATCGAGCACCGGCTGGACCACCACATCGGGGGGCAGCGAGGCGTTGATCGCGCGCAGCCGCTCGGCGACCGCGCTCGCCACCGTGCGGCTGTTCTCGCCGATCCGCATCACCGCGGTGCCGACCACCACCTCGGTGCCGTTCTCGGAGGCGGAGCCCATGCGGATCGCCTGTCCGGTGCGCACCGACGCGACCTGATCGAGCGTGATCGGCACCCCCTCGCGCGTCGCGATCACCGTCCGCGCCAGCTCGGCCTCGTTGCGGATCAACGCATCGGAGCGGACCGCGAGCCCCTCGCCGTTGCGGTTGGTGAACCCGCCGCCGACGCTGGTGTTGCCGCGTTCGAGCGCGGTGCCGAGATCGGCCAAGGTCAATCCGAGCGACGCGAGCTTCTGGACGTCGGGAACGACCAGATATTGCTTGGCATAGCCGCCGATCGAATCGATCCCGGCGACCCCCGGCACATTCTTGAGCAACGGGGTGACGATCCAGTCCTGCGCGGTGCGCAGATAGGTCGCCTTGTCCTCCTCGCTCACCAGTCTCTGGCCCTCGGGGGTGATATAGCTGCCGTCGGGTTGCTGACCGGGCTCGCCGGGGCGGTGGTTGTCGTCCTCGCGATGCTGGAGCCGGACGGTCCACATATAGACTTCGCCCAGCCCGGTCGCGATCGGCCCCATTTCGGGGTTCACCCCGGCGGGGAGGTTTTCCTTCACGCCCTGCAGCCGCTCGCCGACCTGCTGGCGGGCGAAATAGATATCGGTCGAATCCGCGAAGACCGCGGTGATCTGCGCGAAGCCGTTGCGGCTCAGCGAGCGGGTATATTCGAGCCCGGGGATACCGGCGAGCGCGGTCTCGATCGGGAACGACACCTGTTTCTCGACCAGTTCGGGCGAGAGCGCGGGGGCGCGGACATTGATCTGGACCTGATTGTTGGTGATGTCCGGCACCGCATCGATCGGCAGCCGGGAAAGCGAATAGGCGCCGATGACGGCGGCGAGGGCGGTGAAAAGCAGGACGAGCCAGCGCTTTTCGACTGCCCAGGAGACGATACGGGCGATCATGGCTCAATCCTCATGCGTGGCTTCGCTCTTGCCGATCTCGGCCTTGAGCGTGAAACTGCCGGTGGTGGCGATCTGCTCGCGGCCGGTGAGGCCGGAGCGGACGATCACCGCGTCGCCCGCGGCGTCGCCGAGCGTCACCGGGGTGACCCGGAAGCCCTGCGGCGTGCGGACGAAGACGACGCTGCGCCCCGCGATCGTCTGGATCGCGGTGGTCGGCACGCGGATCGCATCGCCGCCGGCGTTGCCGGCGAGCTGGACCGAGGCGGTGACCGGTTCCCCGACGCGCCACTGCCCGGCGGTGTTGTCGAGCGTGGCGATGACGGGGACGAGCCGGGTCTGCACATCGAGCGCGGGCGAGACGAATTTGACCCGCGCCGCCGCCTGTCGCCCCGGCGCCGAGACGGTGACGACCGCGCCGGGCCGCACCCTCCCGGCATCGGCGGGCTGGAGGTTGAGCGACAACGACACCCGCGCGAGGTTCGCCACCCGGTACAGCTCGGCATCGGCGGCGACCGTCTGGCCTAGAGTCACCGCGCGCGCGATGATCTGGCCCGAGATCGGTGCGACGATGCCGAGCCGGTTGAGTCCGCCGCCCCCGCCGCCGGCGGCCGACACCTGTTGCTGCGCCTGACGATAGGCGATGCGCGCCTCGGCCGCGGCGGTGCGCGCGGCGATCAGATCCTGCTCGGGCGAGACGCGCTCGGCGAACAGCCGCTGCTCGCGCGCGAGGTTGGAATCGGCAAGCGCGAGCCGCGCGCGCGTGGCCTCCACCTCGCCCTTGAGCTGCGCGGCCTCGCGGCTCTCGATCACCGCCAGCGTCTCGCCGCGCGCGACCGATTGGCCGAGGTTGCGGCTGAGCGCGACGACGCGGCCGCCGATCGCCGCCGACACGACTTGCGTGCCTTCGGGGTCGCCTTCGATCGTCGCGGGCAGATCGATCGTCCCCGCGCCGCCGGTGGTCGGGCGGGCGAGCTGGATTCCCGCCGCCGCGATCTGATCGGCGGTCAGGGTGATCGCATTCTCATTGGCGTGGGCGGTCTCGTTGCCCTCCGCCTTGGGGGCCTCGGGTGCGCTACCACATCCGGCGAGTGCGAGCGCGACGCTCAGAAGGATAAACCCAAACCCGTTCGCCCTGAGCTTGTCGAAGGGCTGTCCTTCCTCATTGGAAGAAAAGGGCAGGGCTTCGACAGGCTCAGCCCGAACGGAGGAGCGCTGCGTCCGCTCAGACGCGGCGCTGTTTCGGATGAAATGCTTCATGGTTGATCCCCCTGGGGCGCGGGGGCGGTGAGCCGCTCCAGCCGCGCGTTCGGCATCGAGCAGGTCGAGCTGGCCGAACTTGCCCTCGCGATAGCCGATCCGCGCGATCCGCGCGGCTTCCTGCGCGGCCGACAGGGCGGGCCCCGATGCGGTGCGCGCCGCGATCGCGGCATTGGCGACCTCGGCGCGTGCATCGGTGATCGCCTGCTCGATATCGAGCGCGGTGACGCGACGCTGGGCGTCGGCCTTCGACCGCTCGGCGCTGGCCTGCGCCACCGACGCGCGCCCATTGTTGAACAGCGGGATCGGGATCGAGATGCTCAGCACCGCCGCGGTGTCGTTGGTCGCTTCGAGCCGCCGCAGCGCCGGTCCGATGTTGAGATCGGGCACGCGATTGGCACGCGCCAGCCGCACGCCGGCGTCGGCGATCGCAAGATCGGCATCCGCCGCCGCCAGCGCGAGCGTACCTGCGGCGGACGGTGCCGCCTCGGGTCCGTAGCTTGCTGCCGGCACTCGATCGAGCAAGGCATCGTCGAGCGCGTCGTCGATCGGGCGGCCGATGCGCTGGGCAAGGTTGGCGCGCGCGGCGACGGCTAGCCGATCGGCGCGCTCGACATTGGCCGCGGCGTTGATGCGCGCGACATCCGCCCGCTGTTCCTCCAGCGGGGAGGCGCGCCCGGCGCGGACGCGGACGCTCGCTGCACGCAGAGCGTCGCCCGCGATGCGCGCCTGATCGCGCGCGGTGATCAGCCGACGCTGGGCGGCGATCGCCTCGACATAGAGCCGGGTAACCTGAAGCCGCACGTCCGCCGCGGCGACCGCCGCCTGCAGTTCGGCGCGGGAGAGCTGCGCATTGGCCACCCCGACGCGCGCGCCGCGCTTGCCGCCCAATTCGATCGGAAAGGCGACGCCGATCGTCGTCTCCGCGCTGCGCAGCCCGCGATAGGGGCCCGATCCGACGACATTCTCGATCTGGCCCTGCGCGACGGGATTGGGCCGCAGGCCCGCCGCGGTGCGGCTGGCGCGTGCCGCCGCGATTCCCGCCGTTGCCGCCTCGGTGGCGGGTGCGGCGGCACCGGCGACGGACAGCGCCGCCTCCAGCGTGAGCACCGGGCGTGCCGGTGGCTCGGTTTGCGCCTGCGCCATCGTGGCGCAGGACGCCGCGGCGAGCATCGCCGCGAGCATCTTCTTCATGTTCGATGATCCTGACAGATGGTCTCGCGCCGGCGCTGCGGCCGGCGGGCGGGACGGGGTCAGGCTCTCGGCGGTCTCGCGGGGACGCGTTGGCCGGTCGCGACGAGCGCGCGCGCCGGTTCCCCGTTCAGCAGCTTCGCGTCGCGGGTGGCGCAGGGCTGGGGCTGGCCTGTCTCGGGTGTCCCGAGATCATGCCCGTGGCACAGGCCGTGATGATGCGGCAGGCCGTTGTCGCTATCCGCTGGCACTTCGTCGCCGTCGCCGGGGATATGCACCGTGAAGGCGATGCCACTGGTGGTGCCCCCGGCCGCCTCGGCGGCGCGCGCCATCACCGACCAGCTGGTGAACACCAGCATCAGGCAGGCGAGAAGGGGCAGCAGCTTGCGCATCGCGCGCCTTCTATCATCGCTTCGCGGCGGCGGCCAGCGCGACGCGCACGGAACCCGCCTTCGCCGCAAGCGCTTAGCAAGCGGCACGACCAGCCAGTTCATGCAGGGGATCGACAGGCCATGTCCCACCACAAGATCGCGATCGTCGTCGGCAGCCTCAGGAAGGACAGCATCAATCGCAAGATCGCACGCTCGATCGCGACCTTCGCCGCGGACCGGCTCGACAGCAGGATCGTCGAGATCGGCGACCTGCCGCTCTACAATCAGGACTATGATGCCGAGGCGCCGGGGCCGCCCGAATATGCGCGCTTCCGCGACGCGATCAGGGCGGTCGACGGCGTACTGTTCTGCACGCCCGAATATAATCGCGGGATCCCCGGGGTGCTCAAGAATGCGATCGATGTCGGGTCGCGACCCTATGGGGCGAGCGTGTGGGACAAGAAACCCGCCGCGATCGTCAGCGCCTCGCCCGGCGCGATCGGTGGGTTCGGCGCCAATCACCAGCTCCGCCAAGTCTGCGTCTTCCTCAACATGCCGATGATGCAGCAGCCCGAAGCCTATCTGGGCGGGGTCACGCCCGACAAATTCGATGCAGACGGCTGTTTGCAGGAAGGGCCGCTCCGGCAGTTCGTAGTGGGGTTCGCGGCCGCGTTCAGCGAGTGGGTCGAGCTGATCATCCGGTCGCGCAAGATGATCGCCGAAGATGCCGCGCATAGCGCCGCCAAATAATGGATCAGGCTTTCCCGCCGATCCGCGACCAGGCGGCGCGACCGGCCGGCTCGGGCGGCAGGTTGGGGCTGACGCTGCGCAGCCCCTCGAAATCCAGGATCGTTATCTGACCCTTCTTGCGATCGACATAGCCGGTCGCGTCGAGCCGCTTCAGCGTACGATTCACATGAACCGCGGTGAGGCCGAGAAGATCACCGATGAATTGTTGCGTCAGCGGGAAATCGAAGGTGCCGTCGATCACCAGACCGGCGCTGTCGAGCCGGTCGTGCAGGTCGAGCAGGAAGGCGGCCATCCGCGCAAGCGCGGAGGCGCTGCCGATCCAGGTCAGCGCGTTGAGCAGCAGCGCGGCGGTCAGCCGGGGATTGTGCTCGATCAGCCGCCCGATCGCGGCATTGGGGATCGGGCACAGCGAGACATCGGTGATCGCCTCCAATGTCTCGCCCGCGCTCGACAGGACGAGGCTCGGAAAGCCGAGCATGTCGCCCGGCAGATGGACTTTGATCACCTGCCGCTGGCCGTCGCGCAGGATCACCGACGAGGCCGCCCAACCGGCGAGAAGGAAGAATACGCCGTTGACCGGATCGCCCTCGCGGCGGATCGGCTGGTGACGCGCGACCCGGCGGGGGTTCGCTGCCCAGCCGCGGACGAGATTGATGTCGGAAGGCGTGAGGCCGACGAATTCTTCGAGACGATGAAATGGTGGCTGCATCCGGCTTCCTCAAATGCGATCGCCATCATTCAACGCCTAACGTGCCATATTCACCGATGTCACTAACATAGGTGATTCGGACGGAACGGTTATCGCCTACTCGCCAAGCACATTCCGCGGCTCTGCGATTAGCTGCGAAGGTTGCGCCGCGGACGGCGGCGTGGCGCTGAAGCGAAGCCCGAAAAGGACGGCGCCGCTCTCGTCAGTCACCTCCATTCGCCATTCTTCGCCGCGCCAGAAATTCTCGCCCATTTCGCGGATAAGATCGCCCGACAACCTGATGGCGACGCGCTTCGCCGCATCGAGATCAGGAAGCTCATGCGCTTCCGGATCCGGAGCGGCGCCGCCGTCATGGATATTGAAATAATATGTCGGCATACGGTTTTCCGTCCGGAAGACGGCCGATCTCAATATTCCGGTCCGCAACATTATATAGTGTGCGGCAGTTTGCGCCACGGCTAATTTGTCGAGCCAGTCGTGATCGCCCGCTTCACTCAGGTTAATGCCGCATTCGCTGTCCTATGGAATCAGATATCCGCTTTAGTAACAGGAGCGGACATGTTCGATCAGCAGGATCTCGCCTATTTTGCCAAACGGGCGAAGCGGGAACGGGAAATAGCCGAAGCCTCGACTGATGCGGCCGCTCGGCGCGCGCATCTGGAACTCGCCGACGAATATGAACGGCGCGCGCAAGGCTTTGAACCGAAACCAATTCATCATCGTACGACCTGAGCGGCACGGAGGGGGGCCTACCGCACGGACCATTATCGAACGCGTCGCGTTTATCTCCCGAGCGGGAAGGAGATATGGGTGCGTATTGGCCTGATAGGTTCGTCGCTGGTAGCGATGTCGTTGATGCTCTCCACCTGCGGCTCGGCGGAGCAGAATGCGGCGCAGCCCGCCAATGTGACCGTGCCTGATCAGCCGCAGTGGAGCGAGGCGAATGCCGGCCAGCTTCGCGCAGCGATCGCCCATCGCGCGACGCATGGCCTCGATCGTATGAAATTCGGCAGCGCCGCCGATCCCGGCGCACCGCTCGACGATGCGAAGCTGACCGAGCTGGCGCTTACCTATGCAGGAGCGCTGGCGCGGGGCGCGACCGATCCGTCGAAGCTGTTCGCCATCTATTCGCTGCCGCGGCCGCAGCCCGATCTGCGCAAGGGGCTCGCCGACGCGCTCAAGGCGGGCAATGTCGGCGTATGGATCGAGAGCCTGGCGCCGCAGGGCGGTAATTATCGCAAGCTTTCCGCAGCCTATCTTGCGCTCATCAAACAAGGCGGTGGCGGGGCGGCTGCGATCTCCCCGACGGATACATTGTTGAAGCCGGGGATGAGTGATCCGCGCGTTCCGGCGATCGCCGCGCAGCTCGTCGCCTTCGGTTATCTCGATGCGGGGACGCACGGCCGCCGTTATACCGCGGCGATGGCCCGCGCGGTGCAGCAGATGCAGGCCGATTACGGCATCCGCCCCGACGGCGTGATCGGCGGCGATACGCTCCAGATCCTCAACCTCTCCGGCGCCGACCGTGCCCGCGCGATCGCGGTCAATATGGAACGGATGCGCTGGCTCCAGCGCGATCCCCCGGCGACCCGGATCGACGTCAATATCGCCGCGGCGCGGCTGACCTATTGGCGCGACGGCGAGATCGCCGATACGCGCAAGGTGGTGGTGGGCAAGCCCGATACCGCGACCCCGCAACTGGGCTCGCCGATCGTCAGCCTCGTCGCCAACCCCACCTGGACGATACCGCGCTCGATCGAGCGCAAGGAGATCGCGGGCAAGGGCGCAGGCTATCTGCGCCGGCACAATATGGTGTGGAAGAACGGCCGCATCGTCCAGCAATCGGGGCCGGACAATTCGCTCGGGCTGGTCAAGTTCGACATGCAGAACCCGCATGCCATCTATCTGCACGATACGCCGGCCAAGCAGCTGTTCGACGCGATCGAGCGCCAGCGCAGCCACGGCTGTGTGCGGGTCGACGATGCGCTGGGCTTTGCCGAGATGCTGGCGGGCGACGAAGGCGTGCTCGATCAATGGCAGGAGGCGAGCGGCACCGACAAGGAGACCTTCGTCAAGCTGCCGCACGCGATCCCGGTCCGGCTGCTCTACCAGACCGTATTGTTCGACGCGCAGGGCGAGCCGGTGACGCGCAGCGATCCTTATGGCTGGAACGATCGCGTGGCGAAGGCGCTGGGCTTCGATGTCGGCGGCGGCCGGCGGGTGATGAACAGCTACACCGATATCGCGCCGTGAGGCGTAACCCTTCCGTCAGCCCGGCCTTGAGCCGGGGTCTATCGGGAGGCAGGCGGAGGGTAAAGGCTCCGGCCGCGGGATCTGAGGCACGATGGACCCCGGCCCGAGGCCGGGCCACGGTTGCGGTGATGCCACGCCCCTCAAATTTGCGGAGCGCCAATCCGTGCAGGCTGTTCTAATCGCGCCGCCCGCGATATCGGCGCGCGATGGCACCGCGGAGGCACAGGAGACAAAGGCGTCGCCGCGCGCGGCCGGCCACGCCGCTTTCTCCGTTTCTGTTTCTCGGCGCGTTCGCGGTCGGGCTTTTCCTGATCTGGGTCGCCGCGCATGAGCGGCACGAAGCCAAAAAGGAAAAGGCCAAGCAGCCGAAGCTGACGATGGAGCAGGCGCGCGCGGCCAATGCCGCGATCCCGTTCGCCGATCTCAAGCCCAGGCCGGCGCGGCCGTTCTACTTCCGCGGCAACACCGCCTCGCGCGAGCAGGCGACGCAATGCCTCGCCACTGCGGCGCTCTACGAGGCGGGGAGCGACGAGCGCGGCCAGCGCGCGGTGCTCCAGGGCGTGCTCAACCGCGTCCGCCGCGCGGGCTCCCCCAAGACGGTGTGCGGGGTGGTCTATCAGGGCGCGACGCGCACCCCCGGCTGCCAGTTTTCGTTCAGCTGCGACGGGTCGCGGGCGCGCCGCCCCGAACATGCCGGCTGGGCCGCCGCCCGCCACGCCGCGCAGCGCGCCTTATCGGGCTATGTCTTCCGCCCCGTCGGCACCGCGACGCATTACCATACCGACTGGATCGTGCCTTACTGGATTGGCTCGCTCGACAAGATCGCCAAGGTCAAAAGCCACATCTTCTACCGTCCGCGCGGGTGAGCCCCGGTCAGCGATGCGTCGCGCCGACATGCGGCTCGCCGCGTGCCTCGGCGAAACGCGTCTGGCGCATCCGCTCGGCATAACCCGCGCGCTGGTCGTCGCTGCGCTCGGCATGACAGGCGGGACAACTGACCCCCTCGACATAGAGCGGCGACGCGCGATCCGCCG
>ERZ778020.3139-NODE-3139-length-11086-cov-3.368688_pt1 | contig 11086 bp, 10 predicted proteins | sample MGYA00375750_ERZ778020 | MGnify/ENA primary metagenome ERZ778020 (study PRJEB29350, sample SAMN05389818) | bioreactor metagenome | isolation source: Ammonium sulfate bioreactor | place: South Africa: University of Cape Town | collected 2014-03-17 ...
AGGGGCCGACCTTCAGGCTTTCGACGCGCGGCACCAGCTTGGAAAGCAGGCGCTCGGCGGTGTCCTTGCCGACCGGCACCGCGACCGAGATCGCCATGCAGCGCTCGCCGGCCGAGCCGTAGCCGGCGCCGATCAGCGCATCGACGGCCTGGTCCATGTCGGCGTCGGGCATCACGATCATGTGGTTCTTGGCGCCGCCGAAGCATTGCACGCGCTTACCGTTGGCGCAGCCGCGGGCGTAGATGTATTCCGCGATCGGGGTCGAGCCGACGAAGCCGACCGCCTTGATCTCGGGATGGTCGAGGATCGCGTCGACCGCCTCCTTGTCGCCGTTGACGACGTTGAGGATGCCGGGAGGGCCGCCGGCCTCGACGAAGAGCTCGGCGAGGCGCATCGGCACGCCGGGATCGCGCTCCGACGGCTTCAGGATGAAGGCGTTGCCGCAGGCGATCGCAGGGCCGAGCTTCCAGAGCGGGATCATCGCCGGGAAGTTGAACGGCGTGATCCCGGCGCAGACGCCCAGCGGCTGGCGCATCGAATAGATGTCGATGCCGGGGCCGGCGCCGTCCGTGAACTCGCCCTTCATCAGGCCGGGCACGCCGAGAGAATATTCGATCACCTCGACGCCGCGCTGGATGTCGCCGCGGGCATCCGGGATGGTCTTGCCGTGCTCGCGGGCGAGCAGCTCCGCCAGTTCGTCGTTGTTCTGCGCGATCAGGTCGAGGAACTTCATCAGCACGCGGGCGCGGCGCTGCGGGTTGACCGCGGCCCATTTCGGCTGCGCCTCGGCCGCGTTGCGGACGGCGGCATCGAGTTCGGCTGCCGAGGCGAGAGCGACCTTGCCGATCACCGAGCCGTCCATCGGCTGGTAGATGTCGGCCGTGCGGCCAGAGGTGCCGGCGACGTTCTTGCCGCCGATGAAATGTCCGACCTGACGCATGGGCGCCCTCCCTACGAATGGCTGTTGTGACGATCCCATGGTTTTCCTACCATTCTCGTTTGCGCACGGCTATAGCGAGAGCGGAACGCCAGCCGTGCAAAAACGCAAATATGAGGAGGGAGGCTTGGAGCGCTTCGACTGGGACGATCTGCGTTTCTTTCTCGCGGTGGCGCGCTCCGGGCGCCTCACGGCGGCGGCCCGCCGTCTCGGTGCGGACCATGCCACCGTCTCGCGCCGCATCACCTCGCTGGAGGAGGCGCTGAAGGCCAAGCTGTTCGAGCGCCGCCCCCAGGGTTACACGCTGACGGCGCATGGCGAGCGTCTGCTCGCCAAGGCCGAGAGCATGGAGACCGAGGCGCTCGCGATCCAGAGCGATATCGGCGGCGCCGACATGGCGCTCTCCGGCACGGTCCGGATCGGCGCGCCGGACGGCTTCGGCACCGCCTTCCTCGCGCCGCGGCTCGCGGTCTTCGCCAGGGCCTTTCCCGGGCTGGAGATCCAGCTCATCGCAATGCCGCGCCTGCTCTCCTTGTCGAAGCGCGAGGCCGATGTCGCGATCACGCTCGCGCCGCCGAAGGAGGGCAAGGTGGTGGCGCGCAAGCTCGCCGACTATCGCCTCGGCCTCTACGCTTCACGGGATTATCTTGCCGCGATGCCGCCGGTGACGAAGCCCGACGATCTCTTCGAGCACCGCATCATCGGCTATATCGACGACCTGATCTTCTCGCCGGAGCTCGATTATCTCGACGAGGTCGCCAAGGGATTGCGCGCCCATGTCCAGAGTTCGAGTGTGATTGCGCAGATGAATGCGGTGGTGGCGGGGGCCGGCATCGGCGTCATCCACCATTTCATGGCTCACGATGACCCCCGGCTCGTGCCGGTCCTGCCCGAGGCGGTGCAGATCACGCGGTCCTTCTGGCTCCTGGTCCACGCCGACCTCAAGGACGTGGCGCGGGTGCGCGCGATCGTCGATTTCGTCGTCCGCGAGGCCAAGGCGGCTCGATCGCTCCTGATGGGCGAGGCGAAGCCGGAGCTGCGATCGGCGGCGGAGTAACCGGCCGGTCGGAGAGGCGCGGTCGGAGCAACCTTGGCGGTCTAGGCTTCCGCAACCGCGGAGCAGACCCGGTTGCGTCCCTCCTGCTTGGCGGCATAGAGCGCCCGGTCGGCCCGGTTGAGGCTGGCGCCGAGTTTCTCGGCACCGCTGATCTCGGTGACGCCGATGGAGACTGTGAGGGTCATTTCCTCGCCGGCCAGCATCAATGGTTGGCGGGCGATCTCCCGGCGGATCTCCTCGGCCAGGCGGCAGGCCTCGTCGAGACCGGCGCCGGCGAACAGGATCGCGAATTCCTCGCCGCCGACCCTCGCCAGCAGATTGGTCTCGCGCTCGGCCAGACGGCTGAGATTGCGGGCGACCGCGTCCAGAACCTGGTCTCCGCCGTCATGCCCGTGACGGTCGTTCATCTGCTTGAAGTGGTCGATGTCGAGAAGGGCGATCGAGACTGGAAACCCGCCTTGCCGCGCGGTTTCGACCAGGGCCGGACCATGCTCGAAGAAATGGCGGCGGTTGAACAGGTTGGTGAGATAGTCCCGGGCCGCGAGCTCCTGCAGCCGCTTGAGCCGGATCAGCGTCTCGACATTCGAGGCGATGCGACACTGCAGTTCCTCGAGCACGAAGGGACGTGAGACGAAGTCGTGCGCGCCGGCCTTGAGGAAGCCGGCTGAGGTCTGTCTGTCGGTCGAGGACGAGATGCCGATCAGGCGGACCTTGGGATGGCGCCGCCGGATCCGGCGGGCGAGTTCGAAGCCGTCCATGTCGGGCATGTAGTAGTCGCTGACGACGAGCTCCAGATCGGGATTGGCGTCGAGCAGGGAAAGCGCCTCGGCGCCGGAACCGGCTTCGACCACGACATATTGCTGGATCGACAGCATCCGCGCGAGCACCTTGCGGGTGGTGCGCGTGTCGTCCACGACGAGGATGCGGGTGTTCCGATTGTCGAGCGCGCGCTTGACGGTCGCGACGAGGTTGCCGAGCGCGAATTCATTGTCCTTCAGGACATAGTCGATGATCTCGCGCTCCATGACGCGTCCGCGCGTGGCGAGGTCGAAGGTCGCGGTAAAGACGACGGTCGGGATGCCGTGGGCGACGGTCCAGTCGAGAGCCTCGCCGCGGGGCGCATCCGGCAGGTTGAGATCGACCACCGCGATCGCATAGGCTCCGGGCGCCGCGACGATCAACTCGCTGAGGTCCTTGAGCGAGGCGCAGGTGGTGACGGGAAGCCCGGTTTCCGCTTCGAGGAACTGCCGCAGGGCGATCGAGAATGTGCGCGAGTCCTCGATCACGAGGATTCCGCGCCCGTCCTTTTCGGGGTGATGATCCACAATCGCCGTCGTCAAAGCATTCATGCTCCATCTACGGCGTCGCCAAGTTTAATTTTCCGTCACGATCGTTGCGCGAGGGCCTCGCGGAGCGAGCGGTTCTCTAGATGCGCCACGGCAGCACGTTCGGCGGGAGGCGGCGGCCGAGAAGATCCAGCAGCAACATCGCCGCGAGGATGACGGCGGAGGCGCTGATTGCGATGGCGGCAGCCTCCCCGGCAAGCCCGGCTTCCTTGAGGCTGAACAGCACGACCCCGAGCGTCTCCGTTCCGGAGGACCACAGGAGCGCCGAGACGGTCAGTTCGTTGAACGCGATCAGGAAGACCATCAGGGCCGAGACCGCGGCGGCGGGCGCGAGGATCGGCGCGACGATGAAGCGCAGCATCTGCCAGAGGCCGGCGCCGTCGAGCCGGGCTGCTTCCTCATGATGCGCCTCGATCTGCGCCATGGCCGCCAGCGGGGCTTTCAGGGCCAAGGGCAGGAAGCGCGCAAGATAGGCGAAGAGGATGATGAACGGCGTGCCGTAGAGGCTGATGCCGATGCCGGGCAGGGGCCGCAGGAAAAGCAGAATGCAGGCGATCGCCAGCACCACGCCGGGCAGGGCGTAAGGCAACTCCACGACGAGCTCGGCCGCGCGCCTGAGCTTGCCCATCCGCCGTTCGAGCCCGTAGGCGAAGGCGATCGAGCCGAGCGAGAGCAGGGCCGCGGCCGTGGCCGCGAACCAGAACGAGTTCCAGAAGGCTCGGATGGTGACGGCCTGCCGGAACAGGACCTCGGCAAACTTGTCGAAGGTCAGGCTGTGCCAGGTGAGCGGCACGCCCAGCGCGGGCGTGAGGGCCTCGCTCAGCAGTGCGGCGAAGGGGAGGCAGAGTTTGACGGCGAGCAGCAGGCAAAGCGCGGCCGTGACGAGGCCGCGGGCCGGGCCGAGCCGCCAATAGGGTTCGAGCGGTCGTTCGATCTCGACCTTGCCGCCCCGGCGGCGGGAGACCACCATGCCCGCCAGGATGCCGAGCGCCGCCACCATGCCGACGAGCAGAGCCAGCGCAGCGGCCTCCGGCAGGCTTTCGGGGCCGAAGCTGGAGAGCCGGCGATAGATCAGCGTCGGCAAGGTGAGGTAGTTCACCGGCAGTCCGAGCAGGGCGGGGATGCCGAAATTGCCGACGCCGGCCACGAAGGCGATCAGTCCCGCCGCGATGAGTTGCGGCCGCAGCACCGGCAGCACGATGCGCGCCGTGATGGTCGCCGGCCCGGCGCCTTCCATCTGCGCCGCCTCGACGAGCGAATGCGGGATGCTGCGCAGCCCCGTCCAGAGCGTGATCGCGACGAGTGGCGCATGGTGCAGCGCCATGACCAGGATGATGCCGCCGCGCCCGAGCAACGGGTTCGTCGTCCCCGGCTCAGGCGCGAGCCCCAGCAGCATCAGCACCTGCGAATTCGGCGCGAGCAGGCTGAGGAAGGCGAGTGCCGCGACCTGCGGGGCGATCATCATCGAGAAGACGAAGCCGAAGGCGAGCGGCCGCTTGCCGCGGACGTCGGTGACGCCCAGCGCCAAGGCCGTGACGGTGCCGATCGCGAGCGCGCCCAGCGCCGAGAAGAAGGAGGTGTCGAGCGTATGCAGCGTCGCGGCGACCGCCGCCCGGCTCGTCAGGGCCTCGACGGCGATGGCCGGTGCGAGCTGCCAGCCTGGCGCGACGGCGGCAAGGAGGAGGCGCAGGAACGGCAGCCCGCCGAAGAGCACGGCGGCCGCGACGACAAGCGCGGGCAACCCCGCTTCGGCCGGCATCAGGAATTGCGGAAGCCGGAGCGCGGGCGCGCGCTCCGGCTTCCGCGACTGACGCAGGACGAGCGTCATCGCGCCCGATGCCCGGCAGGCAAGCTTGCCCTCATTCGAAGATCGAGCCGAAGTGCTTGCGAGCGGCGGCCGATTCCGCGAGCGCCTTGGCCGCGTCGAACGGCATCAGCTTGATGGCGTCGCGGGCCGGATATCCCGCCGGCAACGCGACGTCGGGACGAGCCGGGACGTAGCCCTGCTTCAGCGCGACTTCCTGTCCCTCCTTCGAGAGCACGAAATCGATGAATGCGTGAGCCGCCGCGCTGTTCTTGGTGCCCTTGAGCACGGCCACCGGCTCGCTGACCGAGGACACGCCTTCTACGGGGAAGACGAAGGCGACCGGCGCACCCTTGGCCTTCTCGCGGATCGGCATGAAGTCGACGATCATGCCGTAGAGCTTCTCACCGGTGGCGACCTGACGCAGGATGTCGCCATTGGCGCCGGCGGCCACCGTGCCGTTGTCCTTGAGGGCCTCGTAGTATTTCCAGCCGTCCTTGAGGTTGCTGGTCAGCGTGATGGTGTGGATCAGGGCGGCGCCGGAATTCAGCGGGCTCGGCATAGCGATCTGGTTCTTCGCCTCCGGCCTGGTGAGATCGAGCCAGCTCTTGGGCTGCATCGTCGCCTTGGTATTGTAGACGATGCCGGTGGTGATCAGCTTGGTCGCGAACCAGAACTTGGCCGGATCATGGATGCCGGCGGGATAGGCCGAGACGTCGGCCTTGTCGTAGGCTTCGAGTCGGCCTTCCTTCTTCAGCCCTTCCATTGTCACGGAATCGGCGATCAGCAGCACGTCGGCCTGCGGCGCGCCGGCCTCGAACTCGGCCCTGAGCTTGGCCAGGATGCGCGGCGTTCCATCCCTCACGAAGGAGATGTCCACCTTCGGATACTTCGCCTTGAAGGCGTCGATGGTCTGCTGGGCGTCGGTGTTGGGCTGGCTCGTATAGAGCACGAGCTTGCCCTCGACGCCCTCCGCCCTGGCGCCGAATGTCGCGACGAGGAGGCCGGCTGCCACCGTGAGGGCGCCCAATGCCTTGCGCTGCATGTTGTTCTCCATCTCTGCCCGCGTCTGCGGATGGCGCTGCGGGTAGACCCTGCGCGTGACAGTTCCGTGAAGCTCGTGTGGTAAATGGCCGCCCAGCGCGTGTCACCCGTGCGCATCGCCGGATTGCCATCCCGGGCTCGCAATGGCAGGTCAGAGACGCCACATTGCAGGCAGGTGTTCACGTTCAAGAAGCCGGGAACAGATCATGTCTTCCAAGCTCGACCAGCTCCGCGAGATGACCACCGTCGTCGCCGATACCGGTGACATCGAGGCGGTGCGTCGGCTCAAGCCCGTGGACTGCACCACCAATCCGACGCTGCTGTTCAAGGCGGTCGAGACCCCGGCCTACGCTCACCTCGTCGAGGAGGCGATCGGCTGGGGACGGAAGCAGGGAGGCGGCGAGAAGGCGGTCCAGGCCGTCTGCGATCGCCTGGCCGTGAGCTTCGGAACCGAGCTGACCAAGATCGTGCCCGGTCGCGTCTCGACCGAGGTCGATGCCGACCTGTCCTTCGACGGCAAGGCGACGATCGACAAGGCGCGGGCCATCATCGCCGCCTACAAGGAGCGCGGGGTCGAGAAGGAGAGAATCCTGATCAAGATTGCCTCGACCTGGGAAGGGCTGCAGGCCGCCAAGGTGCTGCAGGGAGAAGGCATCGACTGCAACCTGACGCTGCTTTTCGCGTTGCCGCAGGCTGTCGCCGCCGCCGATGCGAGGGCGTTCCTGATCTCGCCCTTCGTCGGTCGCATCCTCGATTGGCACGTCAAGGCAGGCGGAGGGCCCTACACCGCGGAGACCGACCCCGGCGTCGTTTCGGTACGCAGCATCTACGCCTACTACAAGACCTACGGGATCGACACGGTGGTGATGGGCGCCTCATTCCGCAATACCGGCGAGATCGAGGCGCTGGCCGGCTGCGACCGGTTGACCATCGGCCCCGGCCTCCTCGACGAACTCGCCGCCGCGACCGGAACCCTGCCGCGCCAGCTCGACCCGGAGGCGCCCGGCAAGGCGCCCGCGAAGCTCTCGCTCGATGAGAAGGCCTTCCGTTTCGCCATGAACGAGGACGCGATGGCGACCGAGAAGCTGGCCGAGGGCATTCGCGGCTTCGTCAAGGATCTGCGCAGCCTGCGCAAGCTCGTCACCGAAAAGCTCGCCTGAGCAATGGCGCAAGCGCGGATCGCCGTCGTCACCGGCGGCGCCAAGGGCATCGGCGCGGCGGTCGCCGCCAGGCTCGCGCAGGACGGGTTGACGCCTGTCGTCTGGGATCTCGCGGCCCCGATCGCCGCGGGACCGGCTCACATTCGCTGCGATGTCGCCGACGAGGCGTCGGTTGCGGCCGCGACGGCCGCCACCGAGCGCGAGCACGGTCCGATCGGCGTTCTCGTCAACAACGCCGGGCTCACCGGGCCCTCGACCACGGTCGCGGAGACGCCGGCGGCGCAGTGGCGGAAGATCCAGGCCGTCAATCTCGACGGGACCTTCCTGTGCTCGCGCGCCGTCGCGGCGATGATGGTGCCGCGCGGCTACGGCCGTATCGTCAACATCGCCTCGCTCGCCGGCAAGGAGGGCACGCCGACGCTTTCGGCCTACAGCGCCGCCAAGGCCGGTGTCATCGCGCTGACCAAGGCCCACGGCAAGGAGCTCGCCGGAACCGGGGTCCTGGTCAATGCCGTCGCTCCGGCCGCGATCGAGACCGAATTGCTTCAGCAGATGAGCCGGGAGACCGTTCAGACGATGATCGGCAAGAGTCCGCTGAAGCGCCTCGGCACCGTCGAGGAGCTGGCCGAGCTCGTCGCCTGGCTGGCGAGCGGACGCTGCAGCTTCTCGACCGGCGCGGTCTTCGATCTGTCCGGCGGCCGCGCGACCTATTGAAACAGGGGCCGCGGCGCCGATTGACGCGGCGGTGGCGCGGGTTTCTCATGGCTGGGTCTGACAGGCGGTCCCGATCGTCGGCGGCTGCCTCCAACGGAGCCGGTCGCCATGAGCACGCCCTCTGAAACCTCCGCGCATCAACCCGCTTCCCTCGGCACCCATCTCGTCCCCCTCCGGCGCAACTGGGGCTGGCTGATGGCGGAGGGCATAGTCCTGATCATCCTCGGAGTCCTCGGGCTTGGCGCCGTGGCGCTGCTCAGCCTCGCCAGCGCGATCTGGTTCGGCGCGATGATCTTCGTCGGCGGCGTCGTCGTGCTGATCGACGCCTTTCGTCACCAGGGCTGGCGCAGCCGCCTCTGGCACATCCTGATCGGAGCGCTGTACCTCGCCGTCGGCGTGATGACCTTCGTCAATCCGCTGCTCGCGACGGCCTCGCTGACGCTCCTCGTCGGCGCTGCCCTGGTCGCGACCGGCGTGCTTCGTCTGATCGTCGCCTTCCAGAATCGGCAACTGCCTTATTGGACGTGGGTGGCGCTCTCGGGGGTGCTGTCGCTGCTGCTCGGAGGCATGATCCTGATGCAGTGGCCGGGCTCGAGCCTCTGGGTGCTCGGCACCTTCCTCGCCATCGAGCTGATCTTCCAGGGCTGGGCGGCGATCGCGCTTGCGCGGGCCATCCGTTCGACCTTCGACGGCGTCATCACGAAGCGGAACTGAGAGCTTTCGCCGGCGGTTTGTCGGGCCGTTTCACCTTTGCGTGTAGCGGCGCTTTTCACCATGCTTTTCCCTCGAAGCGGTGCGAGCTTGCGGGCCTCGCATGGCTCCCCGGTATTCATCATGCTCCGCACTGCTGCATCCGCTCTTTCCGTCCTGCTGTTCACGCTGCCGCTGCAGGCGCAGTCGAACTGGAACTTCGACCGCGCGGCGACCCAGATCGCCTTCGTGGGGCATCGATTCGGCGCGGTCGTCACCAACGGCCGCTTCGAGCACTATGACGGCACCTTCGCGATCGATTTCGACCATCCCGAGAAGAGCCGCATCAAGGTCACGCTGGACACGGCCTCCATCAAGGCAGGTTCGGCGCTGGTGGATGGCTTCATCACCGGGGCGAGCATGCTCGACAGCGCACGGTTTCCGACAGCGACATTCGTCTCCGACAGCGTGATCCGGACTGGCGAGCGCGGCCTCGACATCCGGGGCCGCCTCACGATCAAGGGTATGACGCATCCGTTTCAGGTGAGCGTGATGATCGACGGCGATGTCGACGGCGCCCGACATGGCGATGCCTTGCCGTTCCACGCCAGCGGCAGCTTCCTGCGCCCCGCCTATGACATCGGCCGCGACGTCAACATCGTGGACGACCAGATCGACATCGAGATCAGGGGCCGGCTGGCGCGATGAGCGCGTAGCCGGGGCCTATTGTCGGACGAGATGGATATCAAGTCGCATCGGGACGGCACCGGACGGGGTGCCGAGAGCAAGCCGAGGCGCTGGCACCCGGCCAGCGTCGCCTTGCACTGGTTGACCTTCCTGCTGATCCTGTTCCAGTTCTGGGTTTCCGGCCCCATGTTGGATGAGAAGCGTGATTTGCTCTCGCGCTTCGAGTTCTATCAGCTTCACAAATCCGTCGGGCTGACCATCGCGGCTTTCGTGATCCTGCGGCTCGTCCTGCGTCTTGCGGTGCGCCAGCCCGGTCCCGACAGTGCAGATCCCTGGTTGCGCCGTTCCGCCGGCCTGGTTCACGGCGCACTCTATCTCTGCCTCTGCGCCCTCCTGATGGCTGCCGCGGCGCCGATCGAGATTCCAACGCTCTATTTCGGATTGTTCCGCGTGCCGCATCCGCTTGGCCCGGACCCCGCCATCTACCGGCGGATGCTGTGGTTGCACCATCAAACGGGCAACATCCTGATCGCTTTGGGCAGCGTCCACGTCGCGGCGGTCGCCTGTCATATGCTGCTCTGGCGGGACGGGCTGCTCGGCCGGATGTGGTTCGGCCGGCGCTGGCAGTAGAGCTCTCTAGCGGAGAGACCCTGCCTCGTCGCTCTCGCCGGCCTCCGCCGTGACGGTTTCCGGGCGGGCCGGTTCATTGTGGAACATGGTGCGGCCACCAGCGGCTGCGGTCTGCAGCTTCTGCTTCCAGCCCTTCGGGTCGCTGCCGCCGAGGGCAACGAAATCGGCTGGGCGCGATGCATCGCTGTCGCGGCCCTGATAGACCAGCACGCCGCCTGCCGTGACGACGATGTCGCCGCGGCCGACGCGCTCGGCGATCCAGTCATCGGCAATGTTGAGCCCGCTCGGCACGAGCACGCGCTCGATCCAGGGCTCGCGCGGGATGCCGATCGGGGTATTGGCGACGACATGGACCTTGAGGCCGTGCCGGCCGGCGACCTTGTAGATCTCGTCCTTCACCGGGCAGGCGTCGGCGTCGACATAGATCTCGATCGGGCGGGGGCCGTCGGGGAGGGTTTCGCTGGAAGCTTGCATGGAACGCTCGAAAAGGAAGAAGGGCCGCCCTTGCGGACGACCCTTCCATTGTCAGACCGCGACCCGGCACGAAGCCGGAGGAAAGCCGGTCACGCGGCGCAAACCTCTGCAAAGAGAGAGATCCGGACCATTGGAACCGACATACGCGGTGAACGACAATGAGACACTAGACCACCTCCTTTCGTTTGTTGATGACATGGTTAACGTAGCGCGTTTCGACCCGATTCGTAAGGGTAGCCGGCAAGGTTCCGTAGCGACGCGCTGCATTTGTCACACTCGGCGGCTCGGGAGCCGGCTCAGCGGATCGAGCGCAGCATGCCGGCATCGGGGAAGCAGGTGGCCCGGCGGCCGTTCGCTTCCTCCCAGGCGCCAATGGCGATCCGCGTCTTGAAGCCGACCAGGCCATCGGCCGTGCCGACATCGACGCCGCGCTTTTCCAGGCGTTCCTGCATGGCGCGGACATCGGAGCGGGTGAAGCCGCCGACATCGCCCCAGGCATTCGCGATCGGCCCGGCGCCGCGCAGCCGGTCGCCCAGATGGCCG
>ERZ778020.3142-NODE-3142-length-11073-cov-3.596297_pt1 | contig 11073 bp, 14 predicted proteins | sample MGYA00375750_ERZ778020 | MGnify/ENA primary metagenome ERZ778020 (study PRJEB29350, sample SAMN05389818) | bioreactor metagenome | isolation source: Ammonium sulfate bioreactor | place: South Africa: University of Cape Town | collected 2014-03-17 ...
GGCACTTGTAAAACATTGAGCTATACGTGCAGCATGTTTAGCAACAATTCGTTCTTCTTGAAAGTCGCCCATCCAAGCGAATGCTTCTTCAAATGAAAAATTTCTTCTTCCATCATGATAATAAAACCAAAATTGTTTATCTTTCAATTGCGATTGTGAATGATGTAAATATCGATATGTTCGTCCTTTGAGACCTAAATCGAAGCCTGATTCAAGTAACATTTCGGTTTTCCATCGTAGAGCACGATCTAAGATTAAAAAACAAACAAGACATATATTTTAAAATGGGAGACGAAGAAGAAAATTTAGTTGAATACAATCATGTGGAAAGAGATCCATCGTTCCATTTTCATCTTTAACATCGACTAAAGCAAACATAAGATTGCCTCCGAATTGTGATTCACGTAGAACTCGATTGGTTTTAACTAATTTCAATGGATTAACACATATGGTTGTCGGTGTTAAAGTAACTGATGGTACATAAGCATAATGTGCTGGCGGTGTATGAATACTCCAACGTTCTTGTTTGCCTTCTTCTTTTTTGAAACCTTGAGAAAAATAATAAGCTGATGGTGATATTGGCGGTGAAAATGATGACGATGCCATTAAAGCATTGAGTTTTTCTCGATAGCGATGCAATTCACCGAGTAAATCAATGAAATAATATTCACTTGAACGACGCCAAATATGAAGTGATGTCTACATTCGAATAAACAAACAAAACAATAAGTCAATGAAACATAGATGGATTTCAACCTGATAGAATTCATCATCATCATCGATTAAATTCATTTGTTGAATAAACTCTGTTGTTAAACGTTGCTGAAAACGATAACCAATTGACATTAACATTTGCCAACAATATTGTTTGATAAATGATGTACATTCATTGGACAAAAATAATGATGTTAGAGAGGAACAATCTATTGTCGATGGAATACTAAGAATAACTCCGAAACAATCATTTATATGATTTCGTTGAAAAAATTCAATGAATTGAGTATAACAAGAATTCAAACGTTGCAATCGTTCACAATGATAATCATCAGATGTTTGAATATGATCAGAGTGATTTGAAAGTGAAATAACAAGACGAATAGTTGAATAATACGGTTGTGATTCTCTAGGTGCAGTACGAATATAGGAAATAGATGGTTCATTTGGTTTACATGATGAAGGCTCGGATTCTGCAAAAAAAAACAAAACAAGAAACAGTTTCAATTCATTGAAAATCAATCTACTATCTTCAGTTGTATTCAGAGGAATTTGACTGTTAACAGCTTCGTAATCAATCAAATTTCCGTTCATATTAATAAAAAGTGTAAAACCATCTTTTTGTGTCATTATAATCGCACATCTATCGATCATTTCAGCTTTGAGAGTTTTCCGCAATTTTTTCTCTTTACAACCATAATCAAGATCAATTTTATCATGATAAAAAACTAAACGCCACGGTTCTCTGATTTGTGTTTGAACATCCCAAATATATTTATTTAATTCGACAAGTGCACCTCCTGTATATTCAATATCCAAACCGTTATTGGCATAGAATTTTCCTAGTTTAACATTTTTACGAATAACCTCCGATGTTGATCCTAATGGGATATTAGATAATTGTTGAGTTTGTATTTGACATTGTTTATATGATATCCAGAATGGTGGCAAAATCGATAGATGATTTTGTAAGAGTTTTAATTTGTTAATAACTTGATTAATAGTTGTTTCATCAAGATTAGATTGAAATGGGATTGTATAGGATCGAAGACCACCAAAATGCCAATGATGATGTTCACTATTCGGTGGTGATTGTGATGATAAATGATTGTATAGAGTTTTAAAATCGAATGATGAACTTGTTAAATCAACAATTATACTCAGTTGGGCACAAGGTGATAAAGAAGAAGGAGAAGATAATTCGTCGGACATCTATAATAAGAATAAAGCTGATTTTCTTCGTTTCAAATAGCGCCTTATATTTTCAATTAGTTGTTCAATCTTGTAATTTTTTTGATTCAACTTGTAATCAAAAGGCCTTCATTGTTATTTTTTTTTAAATAGAAGGACAAACAGAAACGAATGTTTAGGTATGTATGTGTGTGTGCGTGTCTATGCATATGACATGAAGAAGAAAAAGAAGAGGAAAAACAAAACGACAGACTGATAATTTCGTCGTTTTAACCGTATTATGTAATGAAAAGGAAAAATCCTCGAATGATTTCGTTAACTTACTCTGATATTGGTCTCTACCATTTGTTTATGTTGTTGTTTCAACATGAAAATGGTTTATGAACTGTTCTGATTTGTTCTTCTCTTCTTACTAATCGATCAATCAATAAAATCTAAAAGTACAATTTAGATAAAACAAACAAATTCGAGGCCACATGTTTAATTTCGTTTCTTGGTATTATATGGCTCGAATCCAACGTACGAGCAAAGTTCTCGAAAATAAATAAATAATTGATTTTGACTTCGTGTTCGTTTACATCTATTCGATCCGAAGAAACGAAATGAATATAAATAAGAAAAAAAACAAATAACTATATCGTATGGTCTATCTACTATTTCTTTGTTTGTATTTGAAAATTTCTCTGAAATATCCAGATCATTCGTGACTCATACGTCTACGCGCGCGCCACGGCTGATGGTCTGCCTTGAATTCTCTCTCTCTCTCTTTGTTTAAGAAAGCCGATGACTGTGAATCTCGATTGTCAAAAAGAAAAATATGTCTACTGCAAGTTATTTTAAGAGCGTTTGATATAATTACCGTTTTATACATTTTTTGCTACGGATCAAAGATTTTCACGTGAATAGAATGAATAAAAAAAACTTTATTGAGGTACGGAGCACTGGAAAACATCGCGTGAAAAAAATATCAGCTTGATTACTGTAAAGTGAATTTCGCAATATCAAGCCGAGAATTGCACAACATCAAATTTTGACGATTAATATACGAAGCAAAGACGAGCAAAGTGACGAGCCGCAATCGGTGATCAAACAAACTCTATGTGTTGAGCCTGAAGCATTACATACGGTCCATCCGGACCAGGATCACTGATTAACTCGATACTCGTCTTATTTTTATTTTTGAATGATGACATGTAACTGTGGTTTGTCTTTTTACTCTCTAGTGGAGTCATTCTTCGGTGGATATTTATGATTTTATGATTGAAATACAATGATGTTGAAAAGATAAGATCAGTTATGATTCTTTTTTGAAAAGGGTTAGAAATGTTCACAAAAAAATGAACTTCAGTGGCGAAAGGACAAACAGGTCGTCATATTCTAGTGTTTGGACTACAAGTTTCATTAAAAGAAAGAAAAAAACGAAAAAATAAACTAATTGTTTCCACAGAGATGGTTATTGAATTATTTGCCACCGGTTGTTCCCATGCCTAAAGCTGTTTTGAATGTATCGTAGATCCACCATTGAAGACCAGTTAATGTACCAATCATAATAATACGAGTACCAAGACCCTAGAAGAATGAAAAAAAACCACAACAACAATAGAATTGATATGAATTCGAAAACTAAGAGCACAAACTTTGGTGGCGAGTTTAGCGAATCCAGTTTCGTTGATGATTTGTCCCAAGCTCTTGCCTTTGTTAGCTGGTTTACCGAGAAGAGAAACCAATGAATCAGCAGGATGTGAAACAATGGCGCAAATAACACCAGCTGTATAACCCGAAGCAAAGGTAACACCGAGTTGAGTTGTTTTCGAATAGGTATCTTTCGGTTGTGTGAAAATGTGTGTATAAAATAATTGTACGACCTAAAACCAAACGATGATGTTTAAGAAATACTTCGCGGAAAACGACGGTCTACCTTTTCGAAGAAGAAGAATTTGGCTACGGTGTAAGGAATTTGTCGAGACCATAATGGTACGAGTGATCGGTATGGAAAGCCGGTTTCAGCTTTTTGTGCACTCATTTGAGTCCATGCTGTTCCAAAAGCTGTTGGAAATGTGCCTTTTGGTGCTGTTTGAACTTTGACTTTAACATCTCGAATGGACATAAAGCAATGTCAGCAAAGAATTCAGCTGATGCTGATGCAGCACACCAGACAAGACCTTTGTATTTTTCGAAGTTTTCTTTGCCAAGTGCGTTGGCATATTGATCTTTGAAGACTTCGTAGAGACCGTATTTAAAGGCTCCTTGGGCTGAATAACCGAAGAATGTTGGGAGCCAACCTTTCCAAATAGCTTGACTTCCTTCTTCGGCAATGATCAATCGAAGACCTTTGACCAAACCTTTATATTTATCGGGATTGACCTAAAGAGAATAAACAAGTACAAAAAATTCGTCATTCTCCATCAGTCGTACAGTAACCAACAAGAGAAAAACAAGTCAGTCAGTACTATGTACACAGAACGAACAAAACAAAGCAAAAATTCAAATATTTTTTTTTCAACTTTCCGTCTCAAGGGCAACTAAATACGTGCTTTTTTAGCGGCTAGAAAATGGCCGAACATTTGAACTTACTTGCATGTTACATTTTGTCACATCAAGTGGACAGATAGCTGTGTGTGTAAGACCACATGCACACCACCCAAAAGACATTTAGCATAGTATGATGTATCATGTGGAACAACACCAGCTGTTCGTGAGTCCCATTTAGCGGCGCTTTTAACTTGATTTACGGTTGATGCTGCAGTTGATACAACTGATTGTGCAGCGGCTGATGCTCCCGTAGCTGATGGTGCAACCATTTTTCAGGAATGAGAAATAAATCAAGTGAAGGTCTACAAACGAATAAATAAAAATGTTAATTTTTTTTGAAAAAAAAACGAAAACAAGTTCGTTTTCAATCGTGACGAAGAGGGTTACGTGTTTACGATAAAATTTATGGAAAAATGGTGTACTGTTGAAGCAAAGTACACTGCAGCCATATTATTGAATGTACGGCCCTTGCTTGATCAGGGCGTGATCGACTCATGATCGATGAAAAATATCAGAATTCATTCAAAAAATATACGAAATTCAAAGAAAATATTTTATTATTAATAAAAACATAGATTTTTATTTAAAGTTTCGTAGTTTTTTATTTTTAACAAATAACAAGCTCGAGAGTTAGTGTCCTCTATCGATAGGAAATATCGAATTTCGTTGTAAAAAGTCAAGGTTAATTCGTTTTTCTCTTTTATTTTCGTCATTTCATTTCATTCGACACCGACGTCTACGATGAATTTATCTTCGATTTTAAACACACACACACATGTATTCGAACTCGATCGAACAAGAAGAAGAAAAAGAAAAGAAGAGAGAGAGAGAGAGAGAAAAGAAAAATGCACTAGTCGATATAGGACTAGACAAGATTTCATTTCCATCTTCGATATTCTCACGATTTAATCGATCGTTTTTTTTTGCCGTGTATTTTTAAAAATAAACATGGAAACACCTGACTCACCAAATTCATCGTCTCTATCGCCTAATTCCAATGGTTGGTTTCGACAGCAGCCATATTTCGCAGCCTTTTCTAATTCAACACTCTTGCAAAGTATCATGCATCACCAAGCTGAACCGAATAATATTCAACAGAGTTTTAAGTAAAATCGAATTGTTCGACCGATGATGGATCATTGATTTGCGTTTGAATATTTAGTCGGCGTATTCTTCGTCTAGTTGGAACACAAGATCCATTTAAATTATTTCTTGACTTAGAACGAATTAAAAAGAATTGGTTCTATGCTCAAGATACACGTCAAATATCGAAACGAAAGAAATTTACTCAATATGTTCTCGATACTCGTAAATGATTTTTCGTTGTTTTTTTTAGGATAAAATCAAATCTTTGTTGTTGTAGAACTATTGGAAATGATCTATCCGAAATTACAGGGCAAAGTCGATCTAATTCGAATGATTATCAATGTCTATCGACAGATTCAACAAGAAGCATTTGGAATTGTTTTAATTAATAAACAAAATAAAGTAAAAAACGTCAACAAATTGAATTTTCAACGATTTACAAAGAGAAATCTTTTTTGTACGGCAGGTTTTTTTGGTTCAAAATGAAAAATACTACTGGAGTTTTCCCAAAGGTAAGCTCAAGCTCAATCCGGACACGTATACATTCGAAAGTCAATGGTCATGTGCATTACGCGAAGTCTGTTGAGTTGATTTTCCATAAGCGATTGATTTCTAATTGAATAAATTAATTCGATAGTTTGGTGAAGAGGTGAATGTAGATTTAAGTTCGTGGACGCCATCTCAATATTGGGAAGCACGTTTAGCCGATAATCGAATGGTTGGCTTGTTTGTTATTGAGAATTTCGACGAGACAACTGTTCATTTCGAATACGACAAACGAGAAATAATTGTAAGAAGAACTTTTTTCTTTTCTATCACCGAATGTTTGGTTTCGAAGGATATTATGTGGTTTAATTTATATACGAATAATGATGAAAAACATACATTGAGACAATATTGGAAAGAACAACAACGATTGACTGATCCTTATTATACAGCTCTTCCATTCATTGAGTAGGCGGCTTGGTTGAAAAGAAATCGAATTCATTGTTTTTTTCTTTATCTATTAGACATTTGATTTTTGAATATTTACCTCACAAAGAAAAACTTGAAGCAAGTCAATCACCAGTTCAATCTACGAAAGAGGAGAGTAATACAGTTATTGATAAACTTCTTGGACGTTTACCTATTTGGCCAACACAACCTCCGGCCTCTCCTCCCTCTCCTCCTCCTCCTGCTTCTTCATCTTCGAATTTATCTCTCAATGATGCTGGTTTACAATTATTAAATCTTCTTCAACAACAAACGAAAAAAGACTCACCTAATGAAACCTCACAAAATATTATCGATCGATTAAACGAAGCTATTCGTCGAGCTTCATGTCCACCACGAACAACAAATGCCGATCATCGTATTGCTGTTCAAGCTTGAATTCAAAATGTCAAATATCTCTTACTTAACTCAATCTTTGTCTTAAATTCGTTACATGTTAAATATTCGAAATCGAATTGCAATAGCATGTATATCTTCTACAATTTAATCTATTTTTTTTCTCGGTCTATTGTAATTGTTTGTAAATAATTAGACAATCGAATAATTAGCTAGCCATAGTATTTGTATTCTCTCTGTATAATTAAACGTGATGAGTGGATAAAAATTTTCTCGACATACGCTTTCAGAGTAATGATTAGTGTTTTCTTTCTTTTCTTTTCTCGCTTTGTTTGCTTCTGAAGTTTGTATGTTGTAAAACATAGGAAAAACAAATAATAATGAAACAAATAAAATATTCAATAGATAGTAGAATATCAATAATCAAAACAGATCTATTGCTTTCTTTCTTTCTTGTTTTAAAATTAAGATATGCTTTTTGGTTTTAACGGACAACAAAGATTGTAAAAAGCATCTTTCGTCCAGAAGGACCAAGGCTTCCATCCGACCCAACCCTAGAAAAACAACGAATGAGTCAAGATATTCGAAAATATATTTCGAAAAATGTACTTTATCTTGAATAGTTTTGATATCATCGACGCCTGTATAATGCGGATCGAGAACGAGTAACATTGAATCGCCTGTTGACTCATTGAAATCTACGCCGAGAATTGTATGAGCTAGTACACCGCCACCGATCATAATTGGTGTGCCTTCTTTGTTAAAATGATTGATAATTTCACGAACACGTTCGTTCATTTCATCGCCACGTTCAACACGAATGATTTTACTGTCAACATTGAGATAATTTTGTAGAACAAATGAAACTTCCATACTGCCAATCCATTGTCGAGAATTGAGAAATTTCTTTGGTTTATCTTCGATATCAATTAAAGTCTAAAATGAAATCGATTTATTCAACAACAACAAAACAAAACAGAAGTTCGCGAGACTTGTTGAATTTGTTGATGTGTTGGAACTGGCTTTGTTGTATAGCCTTGCAAGATAAACCATGAACAAAGTGTCTGTAATGATCGATACGCACATCCCCACATATTATCATCGAAATTATCTTGCATGTAATGATAATACGCATAATGACCGTCAACTAACGTCTGTTTGCCATCTTTGACTAGAACAAACACAAAAATTTGTTGTTTGTTTACAAATTTTAATTGAATGAATACCTTTGGATGGTAGATTTCTATGTACGTCAAAAAGTCGTCCACCATTTGTTAGACTGGCTAATTGTCCCTGTCCGAAATCGAACGATAGCAATGGTTGATCAGCTGTCAATTGCGAATATTTAACTTGTAATTCATCTCGAACTGAATATAATAAATAAAACAAGAACAATTCAAATCAAGTCATTTACCTTTCTGTTGTTCACCATCTAAGATTGTAGCAATTCGATTAATTGATTTGATGTAATAATGATGGAATGTCTTGCTGGTTTTATTCTAAAGATAAAACGAAGTTTTTCATTAGAAACTCTTTAGGTGGTCGAATGAATTCTTTCGTTTTGAAATTATTATTTGTTTGAGTGAGTTATTCAAACAAAATATGGCTCATATACAACCAAATGTAAGTAATCGAATTAATCCAGTGCCTGTATCTGTAATAACACAAGCGGCTGTACCACAACCTATTTATGATGAAGTCGCATTATGCGCCGATCCGAACTGTCCGGTTTGTCGAGCACAACGACGTGACAAACGACAAAAACATCGAAAAAAACATCATCATCATCATCACCATCATCATCATCATAGACATCGAACGAATTTCTGGAATAGTCTTTTGCCACGCGTTGAATCACCTATGTCAGTTATTTCAGTTCATGGCGTCGAATTCAATGATCGATCTATCGTACCGGTAAATCAAACCGAACGACAAGTAGTTTCAACAACACGAACGCAACCTGTTCGAAATGAAGAAATTGTCGAAGATGCTTGGGTAAAAACTAACTATCGTTTAATAGTATTGATTTTCTTTTTCTTTTTCTAGTCAAGAGAACCTCTCGACAATGATGAAGTCGTCTGCTGTCGTGCATACAATGGTTGTCGATGCCCGTGTTGGTGTTTTATAATACTTATCATTCTTTTTGTTATACTTATTATCACTTTAATTGTACTATTAGCTACACTTTTATGAAAAATAAAAATCATTCTTCTTACATTGAAATTTTTTTCGAGAATATCTAATTGTTGAGTCAATTGATCATCTAATTGTCGACGTAGATCGACTAATCTTGTCGAACGATCGACTGTTACAAGTAAATCCAATTGTACAGAAATATCTTTTCAAAGAAAAATAAAACCACGTCTTTTTTTTCTAAAACAACAACAATTTACTTTCACGTTTTTGCTTTTGTTTTCGTTGACATTTTTCAATTGTTGGCGTATAACAAGATTCATCTCCTGTTGTATATCTCAGCAATTTGCCTGTTATAATTTGCCATGGATAAACTTTTCTATACGGTTCATTTCTATCTGCGTTTTCGTTTTCGTTATTTTCAATAAAATCTTCGATTTTATATTCATCCAATGGATATTTCTCATCGATTGTGACAATTGAATCACGTGTTAAATAAATATTCAATGGAGCATTTAAATAAAAACCACTATCTGTTAAAAAGACACGTACGAATTTGAAATCATCATCGTCATCATCTGTTAAAAATAAATTCGTTCGACAATTAATTCGTATTAAAATCGAATTGTCAGTTAAATTCGATGAGAGAACAGACATGATCTGCAAGTAGAACAAAAAATAAAGCCTCACACATTCGAATCAATAGAGATATTTATATTTCTTTTATTTAAAATAAAAAAAAACGCAAAGAATATGAATTGATCCCTGTGTATTCATCATTTATATATATATGTAATATATAAGTATAAGCAACTTTGATTTCGCCTGGTTTTTTTTCTTCTTCTCTTTTTCGACTATGACAATAAAACAAAAAATGAACAGAAAAAAAACACGAATTGTCTTAATCATTCTATATTAAAAATAAAGATGTACAATTAAGTTATATTTTAATTCACTGTTTGTCGAAGAACGTAAGGTAGGAAACCACCATGGATCATATAGAGACGTTCAATATCGGTATCAATACGAGCGATCATAGTAAATGTTTTACCATTATCAAGCTAGAAAACAAAAAAGATTCAATTTTGAAGAAGCAAATTCGAAATGATTACTTTAATCGTAGCTAGATTGTCATGATTATTGATATCGAATTCAATCGAATAGATTTCTTTGCCAGTTAGATTTAATGAGGCACATGTTTGACCTGGATGAAATTCTAATGGTAGAACACTCATGCCGATTAGATTCGAACGATGTTGAGCTTCGAAACTTTCAGCAAGAACAGCTCGAACACCCTGAAAAATTCGAATTGTTAATTTGTTTCGAAATTTTTATTTCAATTCGACATACAAGCATCCAAGGTCCTTTGGCGACCCAATCTCTCGATGGTCCACAACCGTAATCTTTTCCAGCGAGAACAATCAACGGTATTTTAGCATTTCGGTAGTGTTCCGATGCATCGAATATATCCATTTCAATGTTCGTTGGTAGATAGAGTGTTGTTGTTGCTGGTGATGGTGACGACGATGGAAGTAACGATGGTTGACGTTTGACAACAAGTTTGTTATTCAAACGAACGTGATTGAATGTTCCACGAGTCATAATCACGTCGTTACCACGACGAGAACCAAATGAATTGTAATCTCGAGAAGGTATTCTATTGAATAGAAATCGATAGATGAAGATTTTTTTTCTTTATTTAATACCCTTTTTGTGTTAGATATTTCGCTGCTGGACATGTACGAGATATAGAACCTGCTGGAGAGATATGATCTGTCGAGACATTATCACCGAGATAGAGGAGTACACGTGCATTTTGAATAGATACGAGTGTGGTTAACGAATTTTGTTTATTCTAAAACATAGTTTTACAACAATCGGAGAATTTGTAGAAGAAGAATTTTCTTACGACTTGATCGAAAAATGGAGGACGAGTTATGTAAGTTGAATATTCTGCCCATGGATACTGCGGATGTTTGTTAACTAATGGAATTTTTAATGAATTCCATTGAGGACTTCCGATCTAGATAATGTTTTGTTTTTTTTGTTAAAGATAAATAAAAAGTTGAAATTACTTGAATTTTTTCT
>ERZ778020.3147-NODE-3147-length-11064-cov-3.330639_pt1 | contig 11064 bp, 14 predicted proteins | sample MGYA00375750_ERZ778020 | MGnify/ENA primary metagenome ERZ778020 (study PRJEB29350, sample SAMN05389818) | bioreactor metagenome | isolation source: Ammonium sulfate bioreactor | place: South Africa: University of Cape Town | collected 2014-03-17 ...
GAAACAATACGTATGTGTACATGGTAGCACGCGTGGGTCTTTATATTCATGATTACATAGAGGACAAGCATGAACCGTTTCTTTTTGTATTGGTGCTGGTGCTGCACTTCGAATATTAAAATTTGCATTTGCCATATTTTTCAATGTACTTCCATTGGTTAATGGACGAGTCAGCATTGCTTTGTTAGCTGGACTATAACCGTTGGTATAGTTTATTGTTGGAAGATTGGTTGCTACACGAGACATTGTGATTTGTCTGAAAATAAATATAAGAAAAATAACATATCAAGTCTGTTGAAATAAATTCATAGACGAAAGTAATTAATGGTTCGTCACTTTTCTTTTTAAATAGAAAGAAAAAGCAGCAGATTTTTTTCTTCGTCGTCGAAGAAATAGATCTGACAACAAGACAGAATACATCGTCGCATTTCACACATCATTCGTTAGTAGTCGAAAATATCGAATGTTTTTACAATTGTCAAATATTGAAATTAATAACACCAGCGAAGAAGAAGAAGAAAAAAAAACGAAGTGAATAGTAAATGTAAAACGATCAAATGACTGAAACATGTATGCAATTATTTAATTGAATAGGTACAAGAAGACGAAGAAAAAGAAGAACGTGAATAGACTGGTCGACTCCACCCAAGGATTAGTTGTCTCATTTTACTATTCGAAAGAGAGTCATCCTAATTGCTTTGCCTTCGCCATGTGACCGATTTGTTAGTTAGAAGATTAAATCGACAACAATGAGGACTAATTTTTCGTTTTGTCTCTTTTTTCTTCTTACTCTCTCTCTCTCTCTCTTTCTCAAGTTGACCGATCTTTTGTTCGCACAAAATTTCTTTTTTTTTCGGTTCAATTAAATGCATATATACATACAAATTCACCGATAAAATCCGAATTTAAAACCTATCGAAAATGAGATATTCATCATGATTCGATATTAATGATCAAAAGAGCGCCACGAAAGTTTCAATTTTCAAACAAAAGAAGAAAAAAAAACTTTCTCCCATTTTTTTTTCGCGTTGTTCACGCGCATTCTTATACTTATATCTGAGTTCTTATTTGATCTTTCTCTCTTATGTTACCTTTAACTATTCATATACATGATAATAATAATAATAGTACATTGATTAATTCACCTATACCAACAATTTCTTTAACACATTTTCTCGAGAAAAATCCAACAAATCCAAATCAATCCTCATTTAATCGTTATGCACGTATACCATCATTGATGTCGAATATAATTCTTTGGTTAGCTTTGATCTTAGCTCTTACTGTTCTTCAAATAAGTCAAGATAATTTACGTTTATCTATACGTATAATTTATAGTTTAATTATGTTGTTTATTATCATTATTTGTTATATATTTATTCTATTCGAATCGAAAGGTTGTGCGGAACAGATTTTATTGAAAAAACGTTTGCAAATCGATATGATTAAACGAGAATTAGGTTTGATTGAAAAAACTCCGAAACTAACAAGTTATTTATCAGTAACAGGAACGAATTATTATAATTCATTGACAAAAAAATATATTGATTATCAAGTAGAAAGAATTTTGTTTGTTTCATTGATTTTTTTTTTTGAAATAATAATAATCTAGACCTATGAACAATCGCTTTACATTCGTTTACAATCGTTTTTCTATCGAAAAGTTCATTTTATTGAAAATTCTTTTCCTATTCGACAATATCATATTGAAATACCTGATTTTTCCATACGAACAAATCGTTTATGTCAAATAATATTCAATTTTCATTTGACAATTATTGGTCATGATGCTGATATTGTTTTTCACGATCTTGAAAATGAATTTCAACATTTAGAACGAACTCTACTCGAGTCACTCGATGGACAATTCTCAAACGAAAATTTCACACAATTCAAACGAGAAATTCTCCTTAAATTCGATGATTCCAAACATCAAGATCTATTTTTTGGTCAACGACGAACTTGTCTTGTCTACGAAAATAAAATGAAAATATCCTATCGATGGTTTCTAACTGAGAATATCTTTTGGATCATGACATGCGTCGGTTTATCCTGGTTATTTCGAGCCATATTCGCTTGTCTCATTGAACAAATTATTGTACCTATTCATATTGAATTCGATGGTGCTATGCCATTAAAATCTCATGAAAAACAACAACAAATCAATTAACATTTATTCACTCACTCACTCACCTTTCTTTCGATACATCTAATTGGTTTGTTTTGCATGCCAATCAAACGATCTGATATCGACAGACAAAGCGCGATACATATTCTCTTCACGTCGTCGTTCGTTTTGAATGTTACGATTACTCATTCATCGAAAATGATTGTTCCGAGTTGTATGTATATAGTTTTTGTTTTTATTAATTTTGATCGACGAAAATGTTTTTGTGTTTCAGTTGTTGTACAAGAAGAAGGTGCGAGAAAAGTATTTGTTTATTTGAATATTCCGGAATTGAAAGTTAAACGATCGTTTCCCAATGTTTTGAAATTAATACCATCAAATGGTCAGGAGAAAACAATCGATTTTCAAAATCAGTATGAGATTGATTTTGATTTTCTTTCGATAATTGAATGATTTAGATCAATGACATATACAATTGACGTTCAAAAGAAAACCTATTCATTAGCTATTGCACGTTTGCCAGGCGAAATTCAACCTGAACGTTGTTCGATTAAAGTTTGAAAAATAGAAAAAAAAAAACGAAGCTTTGAAAATGACTTTTTTTCGGATTGTTTAGTATGAACGAGGTGGTTGTTGGATAACGTTAGTTAAAGTCGATCCAATGTCTTGGATGAATCGAATTTGTGATGATCTTCGACCTGGTCTCGAAACTCAAGAAGACGACGAGAAATTCACAATGCCTTCAGCACCTGTCGAAGATGTTCAATTAAAAGACACTGACATGCCACCACCATTCAATCTCGTACCTCTCGCACCTCCTATTCAACGTTCGACATCAAAAAAAGCTCCAGCACCTCCACCACCAATCACAGCTCAATCTAACTAAATCATTGGCTCAGATATTCGTCATTAGGATTACTTATATATATATATATATGAATAATATTCTTGTTTTTTTTATACGTAACTAAAGAAAATAAATACAGACTGAGTCTTGCAATCAGAATAAACGATGCTAATTTGTTTCCTAGCAAAATTAGTTCGATTTTATTAATAGAATTTTCAACATTTAACGAAGACATAACATAAGAAGAAGAAGAAAAAAAAAGAAAATAGGCAAACTAGAATATTCTATAGAGGATATACACAACAGACGAGAACACATACTAGCGTATAGATATGTATGAATATACATAAATTTGTACAAAAAAATATTTAAAAAATATGTAAACTCTCGGTGCTAACCATCGAGTGCTGTAGCACAGATGTCACATGTTCGATTTCGTCGTTTTTCGCAAGTACATTTGTTACGTTTTTTGCCTGGCGTACTTGGAATCGCTGTGACAAGAAGTTCGTCACGGCGTATTCGTTTTGGTGTCGATGCTACGCTTGAACGTGTACGTTTGGCCTTTTGATTTGTTGATGTCACAGGTTCGAGACTGACATCGTCTTGAGAATTGTCGATTCGACGTGGTGCAGCCGGTGGACGACGTCGTGATGTACTTTTTGGAAGAGCCAATGGTAAAACTGGTGATGTCGATTGAATACGTTGAGTGGATGATGGAGGTGTCGTGGGTGATGTTTGAGAAATCGGAGGCATAGCAAGACTTTTCTTTTTGCGTGCAATCGGTGGTCGTGGCGGTTTTGAACCGGATGATGATTCTGTGATTATTGTTGTTGGTGGTGGAGCCTAAGAATTGGATTGAGAAAGGAGATGCTAGTTGTAAGGTCTTACCGAAACAGTCACTGATGTCATCACGACATCTACAACAGTGATGGGAGCATCAGTGATAATCGGTTGATTGACTTTTTTGCCTCGGATAGCTCGTGTTTTCTTAGTCAAAACAAAATCTTCTTGTTTTTCGACGATAATTTCGACGTCTTTCTTTCCACGACGACTACTTCGAGTCGATACCGGTGGTTCGAGTTCAATCGATGGCGGTGGTGATTCGACTGGAGGTGTAATTGCTTTCGATTTCGTATTACGACCAGTACGACGTTTTGGTGAAGGAGGCTAAGAAAGAAAAACAAGAACGTATTTTTAAATAAAATTATCATCGAATCGAACTTTTACTTGAATAGTTTCAGTCGGATTTTCTGTTGTTTCTTCGACTTCTTTTCGTTTTCGTGATTTAGTCGTCGGTTTTTTCGGTGTGACCTGCTGTTCAACAGGCGATTTCTTTTTGCCACGAAGTTTCGTCGACGGTTGTTCTTCAATATTAACCATTGGTTCAGCTAATTTCTTATTTCTCGTTGTTTTCTTCGTCGGAACAACAACTTCAACTTGGACTTCTGGTTCTGGTTCTGGTTCTGGTTGTTTCTTTCGACCTCGTACTGAAGCCGTTCGCGTCGGTTTAACTTCTTCGATTTCCTGACCTTTTCGACCTCGTGCCGAAGCAGTACGAGTAGGCGGTTTAATAATCTCTTCGATCTCTTGTTTCTTTTTGCCTCTTCCAGCTCGTGATGATTTCTTAACTGGTGGTGGAACTTCTTCAATTTCAGGTTGAACAACAACTTCTGGTAGTGGCAGAGGTGATGGTGGTTCTAATTGAGGTATTTGATTGTTATCATCCGTAAGAACTTTTTTCTTTCGACCACGTAATGGTGTCGATTGAACTTGTTTGACAATTTCAGTTTGTTCTTCGATGAGAATATCTTTCTTTTTAATACGACGTTTCGATGAAATGAGTACTTCATGTTCAATAAGAACTTCTTCGGTTTGCTCGGCAATCGGTGACGAGAGCTTTTTCGAGTTCGATTCACTACGTGGAATACGTGGTGGACGACCAACATTAGCTCGTTGCGGAACAATAGCTGACGGTGGTACAGCTGGAAGATCGGCTGACGTGATTGTTAAAACCGGTGCTACGGATGGCGTAGCTACTAGATAACGAAAACAAGAACAATTCTCTTTTTATTTTCAAAGAATAAATTTGTCTGTTTTACGAGTAAGATCAACTGGTATCGGCGTATTCGGACTGATCTGATGTACAGGCGTACTGCTCAGTACAGGAGCGAATTGTGAACGACGATGATGATTAATGGGTGATAGATGTTGATCAATTGTATCGGTATTAAGTGACGGTTTAGCTCGAAGAACATCGACTTTCCTATTTCAAAAAAAACAAACAAGAAAATTCCGAATGAATTGAATGAATAACGAAAACGAACGGTGAATTTTGTTGGTCTAAAAATTGTTGACGATAAAACGGTTCATCAAATGGCTACAACAACAATGATTATCAATCGATAACAAAGCAAAAAAGACCGAGTTTATCAACATACCAAATTATTCTTATTTGCCACTTCTTTTAAACTGAAAAGAAAATGTCAAATTTTTTTCTTTTTCTTCAAACTCAAAAAGCTTACACATCGAAAAATTGATTTCTTATCTGTGGATCCGTTTTTTTCGTATGAATACCGTTGGCTGTATAGGGTTGACGTTGTTGAATATGTTTCAACGTCTGTTGAAATTGATTTTCAATTTCTGTCAAATGAGTTCGTAATTGATTAACAAAATCATGATTGGCATCATTCGATGTTGTCAAAACAGAATTAAGCATCGGTACAGGTGATACAGTTGCCATTTCGTTTTTTAGCAAAAGACGAACAACTGAAAGGACACGAATGAACGAACAAAGAACGCGAACAGTCTCTTTGTTTCCCACGAGAACTGAATCAATTGGTTTTATTCGAAGAGAAAAAGAAAATCAAATTCAATAGATGTCTCCCATCCATATACGAAGTCGAGTTATTTCATATTTATAACTTCCATTGAGACAAATCTCATTTTCATTGAAAAATTCTTCGATATTTTTAACTGGTACATTAAAATCAATAACTGCACCTATTAGACAAGGAAATTTTTTGCAAATTGATATAATATCAGCTTTATCTTCTAAACGAAGGCGAAGATATTCCAATCGAGGAAAAATTTGACTGAGTGCATCGATCTGTTCGCTTTTACATATTTGATCTTGTGCGTTCAATGTTTTGATTTGTTCGAAAACGAATTTATCTACTGCAAATGATGTCCATGCTGGGACTGATCCTTTTGATTTAATAGTTAGTTGATTGATATTAAAAGCCGATTGTAAAAGTTCGGAAAAAGCTGAACCATCAATTAAGCGATTCACTATCAAATGTTGGATCGATGTTAGATTCATAATTTGTTCTAACTGTTCAACACGATGAATTGGACAATAGACAGTTAAGGTTCTAACAGATTTTAATTTTATTAACGAATTTATATCATTTTCGACGGGGAAATGAGAGATAGATATTTCGTTGATATAATCATTGAATTGATATGATACCGATGAATGTATGGCAAAACCTTCACTTGGAGGATACCAATCATTTACTGGTTGACAAGGTGGTATCGAGAATAATCTTACACATGTGTCAGTTACAGTCGAAATCATACAAGCAACGCGGCAATGTTTTTCTAATAGCCAAAATGGCGTTTGAAATGTTTGAAGAATAGCATCTTTTGTCAATGTATTTTCTTCTGGTGAAATATCGAATGTAAATTGTTTGAGATGAGGTACTTTTGATTTAATTATTGATTCCCAACGGTTGCCATTGAGTAAAGCAAATTCACCGGAAGTTTCTAATTGTAAACGTTGGAGATTCGGAGTCATGGAAAAAATCTTTTCGACATGATCAAATAACATCCAAACGCGAGATTGAATAATTAAACACTTTAAATGTTCAAGAAAAACATTCAATTCAACTGTTTGATCACCATATGAATTTGAAATATGAAGATAAATCAGATTGGGTATCCACCGTAAAAATTTGCTCAATTCATTTTGTTTACATAAATCAATTGTCAAATGTGTTAGTTGATTCAACGTACTTTTCAATGGTACTAAAATCGAACTCGAACAAATTTGTAAATATTTCAATTCGGGTAGATTTGATAAAACATCGGATATGTAATTGTCCGTTTTTTTATTGATAGAAATCGACGAACATTGAATGTTCAATGAACGAAGTTGTTGATGATCGTCGAGATGAGAAACAAGTAGATTTAATAAATCAGCATTAGAAATATGTTCAATTCGAATCGATTGTAAATTCGAACATTTAATCAATGGAATTAGTGACATGAATGTTTCGATTTGATTCGGTGTATAATCATCATCAGCGAGATAAATCGATTGAATTTGTTCGCATTGAACATGTTGACAAATAAAATCAAATTTTGTTTTTTTAATTCGTTTGAAATTCAATTGAATACGATGATATGAATTGAGAATTGTTGTTAGATTTTCATTAAGATTTCTGAATGCATTTAATAAATCATAAGTATTCAAATAGTCGAAAATTAAATGAAAGATTTCCCAAGACAGATTCTCGAGTTGAAGCATGGTCTTTTTAGCAATAATTGGTAATGATTGTGAAATTTATTTTGTTGTTTTTTTTTGTCACATATACTCAAAAAATGATGCTTTGAAAAAGATGTCGTTATATAACATCGAATTCTATACCGATCTTTCTTTTTATGCGACCTTAGATTTATTTAAAATATAAAATATTCCATTTCCGTTCGCCTTTTGTTGAACAGATAGATATTTGCGTGCTTGAATTTTTATTTATTATTATTCATTAAGTAAAAACTAGATCTAATAAATTAGACGAATGTATGCTGTCGTTTGTTTGTCTATATATATACATCCTTTTTTTCTAAAAAAAAAGAATAATTATCAATTATTACTAAATCTTATTATATATTCCATCGTCATTAGTTGCAATTTGATTAAAGATGAAAAATGCTCGTCTCATATAGCGTATTACAAATATGTTTTTCTCTTGGCTTAGGTTTTTTGATCATATCTATTATTGATTTTCTTCTTTTTCTACTTCTTCTTTTTCTTCTTCTTTTTTTAGAAAGAGTATCGAATAATAGTTGCAGAGAAAATTCTTTAATGAATAAATGTTTTTTTTCTATAGAAAATGAACGAGTTCATAGAAAATCAACAGTTAGTTTTTTTTTACCTTCTGCATTTGTTTCTCAAGTTCGAGAGTATAATAATATATATTTACTTATTGTAATATATGTTCTTATTTTTACTGAGAAGAAGAAAAGACAATTCAAGTGTTCAACAATAAACATCATCAACAAATTAATAATTTTTCAGAGACATATTTTGTTTTGTGTGCGTGTACGTCTCTTTTCTGTTCTCTGGTGAGCCGGAAATTGCGCATAACATGATGATTTTCTGTAATGTCAGATAAATTATTTGTCGTTTCTTTTCCTCTTCCAAGTCTCCACCATCTGCCGTGCACGCACCCTTGTTTATATCACCTGTGTTGTCAGTTTTTTTTTCTTCTTCTCTTTTTTCCGTTTTAAATATGAAAAAAAAACACCAGCCTGAGAATATGTCAGGTCTTTAGTTTATTCAAGAAAATCGATGACTAAAGAGTACCCAGTTTCAATAATATAAAACTCCTACTTTTCCTTTTCTTTCCGAAAGACAGAAAAATAACAATATACAGATTCTTTCTTTCTTTATTTTTATTTCAGTTGAAATAAGAACTTAAAATTTCATCATCGATGGCACATGAACGATACCATAAAAAGGACAATTTCCTTCGGCAATTTCGTGATGAACAAAGTAAAGAAATTCAGCAATTAACTGCAACACAATTCATGGATATTTGGAGTCATTATGACATTGATGGTAAAAAAAAACAATCATATTTTTCGATTAAAGATTTTCGTTTGATTCAATTTGAAGGTAATGGTTACATTGAAGGTTGCGAACTCGATGATCTACTTCGTGAATTAGTTGCATCTGTAAATACACAAGAGACATGTCCTGAAGTAAGTGCAAATACGAACAACAACGAGAAGATGGAGAAAATTGATAAATAAAATTCATTATCTTGATCTTTTAAGTCGATTCCCGATAGTCTATTGAAAGAGCTGAAAGCGTGTTTTCTCGATACGTACGATGGAAATTCCGATGGCAAAATTGAAATTGGCGAAGTAGAAAAAACAAAGAATTTACTTTTTCTTTTCTTTTTTTTTGTTCATAAATATCTTCGAATTTAGTTAGCAGAAATCTTGCCAACGGAAGAAAATTTTCTTCTACTCTTTCGTAAAGACAATCCATTGGAATCGAGCGTTGATTTTATGCGAGTTTGGAAACAATTCGATCGAGATTGTTCGGGTTATATCGAGGCCGATGAATTAAAACAATTCGTCAAAACACTTCTCAATCAACGACAAGGAACTCAAGTTCCCGAAGAAAAACTTATCGAATATGCCGATACAATCGTATGAATTTCTGTTTTTAATTTTTTTTCTTTTCTATCTGTTCGTTTTGCGTTTTAAGTTACATATATTTGATACTAACGGTGATGGAAAATTACAATTTAGCGAAATGTCGAAGTGAGGACAAGAAGAAAAAGAAAGAAAGTAAATGTTCTTGTCTTTTGTAGACTTTTGCCAGTAAAAGAAAATTTCCTTCTACGACCAATATTTAAAGTAATTATAACTTTGAGAGAAAAACATGAAATTGATTACTTTTGTTGCTGTTCTTTCTTCTGTTAAAAGGGTTGTTCAAAATTAACATCACAAGATCTCGATCGAGTATTTCAACTTTATGATAAAGTTAGTTGACAAAAGAATTGTCATAGAAAACGAATTTGTCTTCAATAGGACGGAAATAATATGATCGAAGAAGAAGAATTAGATGGATTTGTTAAAGATCTTATGGATTTAGTTAAAAAAGTTTGACAAACGAACGAACAAACTTTCTTTCATCATCATCAATTATTCGTTTGTTTAGGAGTATGATAATGCTGATTTACAACAATTTAAACGATCATTATTAAACGGTTGTGATATCAATCGTGATAAGAAAATCAGCAAATCTGAATTAAAAATGTTTCTTCTATCTTTAAATCAATCAAATGACAACTAGAAATTTATTTTTCTGTTGTTTTCAAAAATAAAAGTACTCTTTTGACATGGATCTATTTTTTTTCTACTTCAAAAAAAAACGACGACATTAATTAATCGCTCGAAGAAATCTGCTAAATTTATTAAATAGGAAGAAAAGAACATTACACAATTTTTATCGTCAAGTTTAAGAGGAAAATAACGGAATTTCATGCAAAGCTTCAGTGTTTTTCTTTTTTGTTTCAATAAACATCTGAATCTTGTTGCTAAATAAAGAGATACATTAAAGCTTATACAGCTGCGTTTCGTTCGCACATCTTCAATTGATATCTTGTCTATTGAGATATCGAGAAGGAAAGAGATGAAGCTAATTGTTATTGCTATTTCTTAGCTAAAGCAGGCATAGACACGCACATTCACTTTTTTTTCATACTCGCTTACATCAACAACAACAGACGGATATCCGACTGATGACATGTTGTTTCCTTCTTATTGTCGATAATTGTGCAGAAGATGCAAAAAAAAGAAAATAGAAAGAGAGAGGGAGAGAATACGAACATCTCTCTCTCTCTCTCGTTGAAATAACAACAATTGATATTTATCCATTTGTTTATTTTGACTTTTGTATATTAGTACAAACGAGAAAGCGATTCATCAAAACATTGATATAAAAGAGAGAAACAGCAGTCAAATATGTCGATATATGATTAACAACGAACAGATACTCATATGTGTACATGATCATCATAAGAAACAGATGAATATCTTTTCAAGAAGAACGATATTCTTGGGTGACAAACAACAAATGATTTTTTGTTTGTTTTGTTTTTGTGCAACGACAGACAAACGTTATTTACCAAGAAATAAACATCGAACAAACTATCGACTATTTGATTTACTTGAGAATAATGATTCGTGTTATACATTAATTTATTGCTTTCATGACAAAAAAAAAGAACGAGTTGTAAAACAAGACAAGAACATATTTCTTATCAGTTTACATCTGACCGATCATTTTTCA
>ERZ778020.3154-NODE-3154-length-11041-cov-3.958857_pt1 | contig 11041 bp, 10 predicted proteins | sample MGYA00375750_ERZ778020 | MGnify/ENA primary metagenome ERZ778020 (study PRJEB29350, sample SAMN05389818) | bioreactor metagenome | isolation source: Ammonium sulfate bioreactor | place: South Africa: University of Cape Town | collected 2014-03-17 ...
AATAAAATATGTTGAATTGTTCTGTCGACACGTATATTATTACATAACAACATGTTTTAATTTTTCATATTTTTTCCACTTCAGGTCAACGGCACACGCGTCAGTCATAGTACACATATCGATGTCGTCAATTTGATCAAAGGTAAATGAAATCTTTTTTTCACTTTCATTCGATTCTGTTGTTCGATATCGAAAACGGAAAGAGAGAACACCCGATTTTTCATCATACGCATGAGAGAAAAGAAAAGAGAAGTCGTATGTGTGTTTATCAATAACGACTTCATAATACACACAGAGATTTATACGATATGTCCGATACGGCCGTTTACTTTTTGTCAAGGGTCGCGTTTGTTTCTTCCTCTTCTGCTTTCTTTGCCTTTGAACGCAAGAGTAAGTATAGAAAGGAAAAGATGTGTAAATGTGTGAAAGATTATCATCAATCGTCATCGTTTGTTGCCGAATCCGATGATGTTCTTTTTCCGGTTGTATATTTCTTCTTTTCGTCTATATCGATTGTCATCGTTAGTGATGCAATATAACTAACTATACTCCCCTATTCGATATTCTACCTCTTGTCTTCCTTGAAAATTATTTACCCAAGGTCTAATCTAACAATGTTAATGTTTAAATAAACAATCGAAGATGTGCAAATATACGCTTGACTAAACGGAAAATCGTTTTTTATTGATTGTCGATATTTGCTTGATAGCCACTGGTCGTCGGATTCATATTTCTTGAAGTAATCTTTCCATGTGTCAACAACACGAACAACAACACATCATTCTATTGCCATATGGCTTGTTTACTTTTCTCATCGGTTCTGATTGACCAGACAGAAATATAAAGAGAAAGAAATGCGACCAGCTTGAGAATCTGCTCGAGCTACCATTCTACTCGACTACTGCTGCTGCTGTTGTTGGTGTTATTTATTTGTTTTGCCTATCAACTTTCTTTTTTTTTCCTCGTTGTCGTCATCATCATCATCATCATCATCGTCATCATCTTTATGCGTGTTTTCTTAGGTTTATTATTATTATTATCATCTTGTCGTCTTTTCTTCGTACTAACTACATCTGAAATCATCCACGTCAACAAGATTACTGTCTTCTGTTGACCGTTTCCATCAGTCGATTTTGACATAATAATTTCTGACCAGTGGCATTTCTTTCATCAAGACCGACACTCATCACTTGATACTGTAATATGTAGATCGATATATACATATATATCATCGCCTCTTTTCACATACAAATGTCTTATTACTCTACTTCGAAATAATAAAAGACAACAACACAGAAAAAGAAGAAGAAAAAAAGAAATCGTATTTCTTTATATTTATTTGTATACATTTGTTATTATTACTCGTAGTTATTGACTGATATTTGTGCCATTATGATAAGTTGATTTCTGACTATTTCACAATGATCGATGAGATCGTCGAATAACAAACATAAAAATCGAAGATAGTATGTTTCAACATGTTAGAAAACAACGCGAAGATGAAAAAACAAGACATTCGTCTTTTTCTGTATTGTCGATTAAGCTCGCGTCAGTTTTCTACGGCATGTTGTGTACGGATATCAACATCTAATTTTCAAGGAAAACATGAGAAAAAGAATCAAACTAATCGCGAGCAAGTTCAAATGATTGTATTTCTGCTTGTTAATTATTTCCATATTTTTCTTTCGTTTGGCTATCATTCTGCTATTCTTCGTCAAATAATCATCAACTAGTTTTGGTACTCAAACAAATCTTATCAGAAAAAAAGAAGAAGAAAAGAAGGAAACGAAAGAGAGACTGGTAAAACGTTCTAGTTTTCTATACATATAAATAATCATCAGTGCGCATAACTTAATCCGAGAGGTTCTTCTCTCTCTCTCACTCTGTATATATCTGTCTATATATATATATATATATATGGATAGATGTATATATGTGTATGTATATATCAAATAGAAAGAGGGGTCGGTGGCATCTTTCTTTCTTTCTCTACCGGATTTTCTTCTCTACAGCTTCTTTTTTCTTTGACTCCGTTTTTTTTTGCTACTCATATAGCATCTTCGTCATCGTCATTACGGACGATTTCTTTTGTTACGCGCTGTACGTAGTACTCGTTGTATGTTGTGTGGGGGCCATATACTCGGGCAATGTTTTTGTACATTAAAGATTAACAAGCCATCAGTTTTAATATATAACATCCACACATCAGTAGATGCTCCTGGTACCTAAAACTTGTTACCTTCGAGCACAATGATGGCATAATGTTCAACACTATTTTCTTTTTCTCTCTCTCTCTCTCATTTTTTTTATTTCATTTTCTTTTCGTTCTGTACTTATATATATGCATATGTATAGTTTTTTTCTTCCCTTTCATTCTCATACTCACTCCTCCCTATTCATATCATCGAGGTATACATTGTCCCGCTCATTTCTTTCTTCGTTATATACATATATAACAAGGCAATTGATTGAAAAAAAAATCATTTGCTTTATGATCAGTCAGGCCTCCGCTTTTTTGTGGTGGTGGTGATGATGTTCATCATACATATTGATTAACTCGTCAGTTTATATACAGAGACACGTTTTAGATTTTTGATAAACTAAATATATGAGGTGATAATCTATTAAAAAACACAGAAGAAAACATCAAATGGCCGCCGCCATATCGTTGCGAATACCAGCTGGTAAACTCGGTACCGTTCGTGTCGATCGAACCGTCGATGTTTATCCAGCTTCTGTTAACAATACCGAAAATGATTTCAATACGAAATCATCTTCATCATGTATTCCAACAATGGCATTACATCGTCAATTGACAAAAACAGCTGTAACAGCAACTCCAGCTCCATTGATCATTGATAATCATGAACAATTACAAGAAATACATGACAATGATCATAGTTACGTACCTATTACAAAATGGGTCGATAATACCGCAACAACTACTATTACTAACAACAACAAAACTAATAGTGATGTGCACGATGATGATGATCAAATGTCTGATATCGCCGTTATTTATTCGGTAGTTCGACATAGTTCAACTAATCGAGTATCTTCACCGAAAATCATCGTTTCACCAACAGCAACCAATGTGAATAATCTATCTCGTCCACCGGTAACTAAAAGTTATACACTAGAAGCTCCATTAACGCCAGTCGTAACTCATACATCGAAACAAGCACAAATCAAAACTCTCTCATCGACACGTTCGATAGCTAATGTTTCGATTCCAACATCAACATCGGCTCCAGCTTCGACTCAATGCTATCTAAGTTCAAGTTTAACTCCGCCAATTCCTGCATCGACACGTATACAAGCTTCAACATCATTTACATCACACGATCGACCAACAGCACCATCCGTTACAGTCAAACCTCGTCCATATTCATTTCGAAGTGCAATCAATCCATCACATGAAGTCACATCAACTAAAGCAAATACAACGCCTACTACTACTTCTACTTCAAATAATAATAATAATAATAATAATAATAACACGAATTCACAATCGATACGTTCGCGTCGTTCATTTCGAACAGCGCCACGAAATGTTATTGAACGACAAATATCGAATATAACAGGTCGTGTATCTCAATTACACGATTCTCTTCTTGCGCGTTTATCAGATTTCACATCGAGCACAACAAATCGTCATCGAAATCGTTCATTAACATCCTTACATTCGACAACTGTAAATACAGCTAATCTAACTGAAAATGATTTACGTTTAACACAAAATCTCGCGAATACACGTCAACAACGACGTACAGTTAAACCACGACCGAAATCAGAAACCTACGATGATCATCATCGTGTCAATGCAGGTAAATGATCTTGCATCATCATCATCAATGGGTGTTAGTTATTGTTGCACAAAGGCGTCCGTTTCTCTTTCTCTTTTTGCGTATATATATATTTTTTTACATACACAATTAGTTAAGAATGTGATCATATTTCTTCTCGATCAAAGTTATGAACAATCTATGATGATACATTCATAGTACATAGTTGTATAAGATCGACAGACAGATAGATAGATAATATAAAGACGAGAAATTGACATTTCGAGATGAAAAGAAAGAATAGATAAATGTGTGTGTGTGTGTGTGTGTATGTAGAGTTATTATTGGCAAAAACAAGCAATAAGATTATTGTTTGACCGTGAAAAAAGATGATGAAGAAAAACGACATAGACATTATTTACTCGAAACAAGGCCATCTAAATAAGTCGATTTATTTCATCATTATACGTACATAGAACAAACTTTAATTTGATTAGACTAATAAAACCAGAAGTCAAATGATTTCATGCGTAGTTTCTCGGCGATAATTTTCGTTACATTTTTTCTCCCACTTGCTGTTTGTTGATATTTTTTCAACAAAATAAAAATGTCTCATCTCGTATTACAACTATTTCTCTCTGTAGTTCTAATCATATCGAGGTGCCGTTAAGTTTTTTTTCCTCTCTCTCTCTTTTTACAATGAATTCGTCTTGAGATTGTGATATTTAAAGCATGATTCCAAGCATTCCGATGTTATCCTAACGTCTCATATCGTCGATTCTATGTTGATGGATAACGTTTGTTGAGTATTATCGAAAAAAAAAGAAGACGACGCGTCGAGATTTTTTTTTCTTCTTCTTTTTCTTTTTCTTTACGTTATACACTCATCAATCTTCGTCATATCTATCATATCAAATAGAACAGGAGGAAAAAAAAGAAAAGACAGAAGATTTTGTCGAAAGAGAGATTATCGAAAATCTTGATCGTTGTATTTTATTTTCAAATTATTTCTCTCAACACCAAAATGCCGACGTCCTTGTCGACATCATATTCTTTCAATCCATCAACAATACTCTGTCGTTGTATATTATTACGATTATGATTATTATTATTATTATTATTATTCTAACTTGTCGTGTGTTCTCGAGATGTATAAGAAAACGAGGAAACTAATGACAATCAGAAGAACTATGTGTGTTTGTGTAGGAGACGAAGAAACGACAGGATGAAAGATAACAGAATACGTCCCACGCACTCAATATCACAAGATATAGACAACGATTGAGAAAAACAACAGAAAAGAAAACGATTTTTGATTGATTTAATTTTGTTTTCAATTGATATTATTTAGCGGGTCCATATGCTCAATTGACTCTTCTCGGTCAACCAAAAGCTAATCTATCATCGACACAAAAACCTTTGCCAAATGAGAATCAAAATGGTCGAGTACCATTTCGAGGTGTTGTCGGTGGCCAGTCGAATTCAATGGCTGAACGATCAAATAGTACAATTAGTACGAGTTCATTGCATAATACATTCGATACAAAGAAAGCAAAAGACATTCACGAAAGAATAATGAAACAACTTGAAGTGAAATTTAATAGCATTTGTCTTTTGTTTTGATAGAATTTTTGTGTTTTTTTTTCGTTTTGAAGAAAGCAAGAAATGATCTCGAACGTCAACGAACAAAAGGTTCAAATCAAAATTCAACGAAAATATCCGCTCTGGAAAATCAAATTCGGCAATATGAACAACAATTAAATGATATTAGACGACGTACAGATCTTATCGAGGTAAAATATTGGAGAAACAAACATTTATTCGTTTTTTTCTTCTCGTAGTCATCGTCTGATTTATCTCCAGTTAAATCAAGTTTTAGCACAGAAAATCTTGGCAGTCAATCGAACACACACAATGAACAAATATCTAATCGAACATCGATCGTAAGTCTCGTCATTTCTTCGTCTTTCATATGTTCTCTAAGTCGTTCGCATTCACTTCGATTTTCTCTCGATCTATTTGCTTGTACAGCGACCTGATGGTACTATGAAAATCAAGAAACATAATACACTAATGGATTCATCACATTTAAATTTGAAATCTAAGTTATATCCCGGAAAATCTGAGACATATGATCTTACCAAGGTATATGAACAGCTTATTGAACAAAAACAAAGAAGTCCAAGCTGCTTCATACATTTCAATGATCAAATTCCTTTTGCTCTTGCTATCGTTTCTTTTCTTCGTTCCCTTTCCATTTCATTCAATATCTAAATTTTCATCAACCTATTCTTATAGTGGTATCTCAATGATCAAGTATGTTCATTGTTTTCTAATCTTAAAGTCTAACTCTTTGTTATTTCCTTCTTATTTGTGCTTTGCTTTCAAATGTTGAACAATCTTCTATTAATACAAAATTTGTTTTTTCTCTGTGTTTAGTATGCAGACACGTTGAGTACAAATCCTTCGACTGATGATAAATATGGATTTCGAGTATGGATTTGTTTAAGTTTTTCGAGAAGAAGAAGAAGAAGAATGAGATCGATTTCATATTTTAGGATCCATGCGAAGCAGATGATGAAACTACTGAAGTAAATCTCAATTCGATTTGTTTGAATAGAAACTAGAAATCTTCATTTCATTAGTTACCATCGAAAACATCTATAACATCATTCGATGATATTCAACAATTAATAAACACATCTAATTGGGCAGTATTAACTGTTTTTCTTAATTATCTTCTAACTGATTCGAACAGTGATCCAGCCTATTTGGTAAACAAAAAATATTGTTTTTTTCTTCTTGTTTCTACGATTATCTGTTGCTTAGTTATTCTATATTTTCACTGAGGAATTACGTTCAAAAAAAGCAGAGAATCGAAGCGAATTCATTCGATGGATATTTGAAATTCATTCCACATTCACTATGAATGGCAGCGTAAGATTTGTTTGTAGTTTTAATTTCGAAAATGATTTCTTGTTGTTGTTTTAGCCCTTGTACATTGGCCTTCCCCAAACACAAACCGATGCAATAAATCGATATTTAGAAGCTCAAACAACCGAAATCAACGATGAAATGAAATTTATCTTCAACGATGCAAAAGATTTCGCACGAACAACGATCATCGAACGGCAATTACCTGATTTCAATCAAAAACGCGCACAAGGTAATCAACTCGAACTTGTTCGTTCAAAATCTCGACGTTTTTTTTCGTTTTTACAGGACTCCATCGTGATATTGACTTCCCTTCGCATACAAAACCGAGTCATTTTATCGAGGAAACTCTTCGTTCGAAATTCGAATCGTATTATAAATCAAGTATTGACGATTGGAACAGTACAAAGCATTCGAAAGAGTAACATATTGAGAGAGAGAAAAAAACGAGTTGAATTTATATTTTTGTTGTTTAGATTGGCATTGATTTGTTCATTGGCAACGTATTTAAAACGATGTGATATTAAAAAGTGTGGCAACATTCCATTGGAAAAAATTCCGAAATTCTTCGAACGAGAACAACGACGTTTAATACCGAAACTACCACGAGCTACACGAATCAAAGAACATCATCTCAATGAACATCAATTTACTATTCAAACATCTTGCAAAGTTTGCTCGAAGATTCTTTGGGGAATTAATTGTCAAGGATATTTGTGCGGATGTAAGATTTCGAAACGAGAAATTCAATGAGAAGATTTTGTGAATTTGTTTTAGATTGTCAACAAGCCTTTCATCGTGAATGCGTATCGAATAGTGAAAAATGTACGAAAGATCGAAAATTCACTACGACACTCAATTTCAATCCATCAAAACCCAAGAAAACTCAAAAAAATCCATCGAGTACGAATCAAATCATTTGTTTTTCGCTCTTTTTCGATTTTTTACTCATCTTCATAAAAAAAACTACTACTACAGGATCGTTTTCTGCGGACAGTTTAATTCATCCTCTATTCAGCATGTCTTTTGCTTGCATGCAACAACATGCTCTTCTATCACAACGAGTTTTTTTTCGACGTTCCATCGGATTTATCTCGGCATTCAATGGTATTTTCGTACTACTTGTTGTTTCTCTATTTGTTGTTGTTGAAAGAGTTGAGAAGATGGAAAGAGAAATGAAAATGTTTGTGTTTAGGTCCGTCGAGATCAACAAGTTTGAATGAAGGACGTGAAGGAAGTGTTCGTAAGTGACGATCGATTGAAATGAATTTCTAAATAAAAATGATTGTTTATTTAGCACGAGACGGTGGTGCCGATAGTTCGATGTTGATTGGTGAAACAAATGGTAAAATAAACAAACAGAAAAGTTTCTTTCTTTTGAAATGAATGATGATTTTGCAGGTTCATCGAATTCGTACCTCTCGTCATATCAAGAGCCGAACAAAAACTCGAGTTTGGGTCGTTGTCCAAGCGATCGTCAGCCGACACCACATCGACCAATACCAAAACATCGTTCAAGCAGGTAGAGAACGATGTTTTTCATCGAATGAGTTTATTCAAAATCGAATCTATTTCAGTGAAAGCGACGAGAGTGATGAGGGGTATTAATTCATGCTCATTAATTTTTCACCCGATTTGATTGTTTGTTTTTTTGTACATTCTGACATCCTGCCTATTTTGTTTTCTTGCTCAGTGATTGCATGAGATCAGTTACAAACAACAATCTCAGCAAATCAATTCGATCTGTTTTTGTTTCTCGAACATTACATATACCGATTTTTTGTTTTTCCGTTTCAGTAATCCACAAATGGGCGGCAGTACAATCGATGAACTGCTCAGTCGTATTGACAGTGAACAGTTTATCCAACAACAAGATCAGTTTAATCAAAAGTATTTGCTCATTGATTTCTGTTTGTCAGGAATTCATTTGATTTTCTCTTAGAAATCTATTCGATTTCGCTAATTCGGATGTGCTCAATGTTACCGATGGTGACAGTGATCTCGAAGCTGATGTCAATACGTTGCCGAATCTAAATGATTTTATTCCAACGGATGTTCTTCAAGCACTTTATCAATCGCGTGAATGGAAATTGCAAACAACGATCAATGAATTAATTCATACTGAACGAACGCATTTAAAAGGCTTGAAAATTATGCAGAAATGCTTTCGAGAGCCAATGAAAGAATTTCCTGGAATGAATACAACTGAATTGGATTGTATATTCAGAAATCTTGATCAATTGATTGAATTACATTGTAAGAGAGACGGAGAAGAAGTTGATTCGATGAAACTATTTGATTTTATTTAGCTCAATTTAAATATGCGTTAAGACAACATCGAGACGAAGCGAAAGATCATGTTGTTCGACAGATTGGCGATTTAATTCTCAAATTTGTATGTCAATAAGAATCGTTAGATTTCACCGCTTGTTTTCTGTTTAGTTGGATGGTGAAAAAGGTGAACAATTTGCAAGTGCTTGTGCTCATTTCATTGAAGATCAATCTCAAGCATTGAAATTAATCAAGAAAAAAGAACAATCGCCTGATTTTGCTGCACTTATGCGAGTAAAGAAAATGATGATTTCCGAATGAAAAATTTTTCAAATTTTGTTAAGCAATGCGAAGCGAATCCTTTGTGTCGTCGTTTAACATTGAAAGACTATCTTCCATCGATAATGACACGTTTCACCAAATTAAAAATGTTATTCGAAGCAATGAGAAAATTCGTTGCTGATGATGAAATCGAAAGTCAAAAACTCAGCAAATGTGTCGATTGCGCTGACAATATCTTGAAATCTATGAATCATGCACGTCGACGAAAAGAACAAGAAGCTTTACTCAAACAAATCAAAGCTAACCTCGATATACAAATACCTAATGATGATAAATCAATTAATATTGCCAATCTTCTAGTAAATTATTCAAGCAAAAAAAAAAGCAATTTCTAATCAATCTCTTTCGTTTTATTTTCAAGGAATGTCTTGATATAACAAACAATCGTTTGATCTATTCGGGCACATTGAGATTATTGCCAGATGCTAGTTCACAGAAAAATGAATTTGAATGTTGTTTATTTACGGATATATTTGTATTCTTTCAAAAAATTCCTCTTCAACCATCGGAACAACGTGGAATCGAAGAAACGTATAAATATGTTTTGAAAGAACATCAACGAGACGCAACAACTGGACGTCGACCAAAAACAGTAACGCCAACAACGAAATTCTTAGGTGGACAGAATTTTATTCTTACGCCAGTCATTCGACTTGAACATTTGCTAATTAAGAAGAAAGCTTGCGGAGGTGTGAAGAGATCTTACAAATCAAAAAACGAAACTAAAACGAATATTTCTTTAGGCGCACGATCATTCTACGTCATCGATACAGATAAAAAACAATTGATTGAAGTCGAAGCAAATTCGAAAGATGACTTAGAAAAGTAACGTGTTCGAAACGAATCATTTAAAATCAAATAAATTTCGTCTTCTTAACGATGATTTAGATGGTTAGAATGGATTGAAAAAGTTTGTAAACCGTTCGAAAAATTGAAATCACTCAGCTCGTCAAATCAAAAGAATTCAAATTCATCGATTTCATCTCATTCGAGTACAAGCACTCTAAAACCTCGGTATTGAAACAATCTCTCAGCATCGTCTTCGAACACATATTGTTTCTTGTTAACTAGATCTGCAATTGTCGAAGAACAAGCCAATATTCAACTAGTCGAACCAACACAAGTGAAAATCACTGAAAAACAAACATTAATCGAAGACACACCTGATTCATTGCTAAACGCAATTCTCGAAAAAGACAACGAATTAAATCGATTATTAAACGAAAAAGAAATGCTTCTCTCGCGTCTTCTCAACATTCCTCAAGATCAAGCAAAACACACGCCAGGACACGTAACTATTTTCAAACGATTTACTCCAACAAATTTCATTTTGTTTTTTTTTCACTTTCCAATAAATAGACTGCATCTGTTCAAACGACGAAAATAACTTCATCTATCGAGGCACTCACGAATGCTGCTAGTTATCGTAAGTCAACGAAATTTCCAATTCAGTTTGATGTTTCTTTTTACATCAGATAATCAAATATTACAAGCGATTAGTCAAACACAAAATCGAGCAGCTAAAGACAAGAAAATGACTCCAGTCGATTTTCAAAATCTATGGTCCCCATTAGCTCAACTCGGCGAACAACTATCATTAGCACTTGTAAATTCTCAAACACAGCAAAAAAAAACAAAAGCTTTTTCTATTATTCTCTTTTTTTATCTAGAGACTCTTCAATCAACAACCTCCAAGCACTACACCTGTC
>ERZ778020.3163-NODE-3163-length-11014-cov-4.155124_pt1 | contig 11014 bp, 18 predicted proteins | sample MGYA00375750_ERZ778020 | MGnify/ENA primary metagenome ERZ778020 (study PRJEB29350, sample SAMN05389818) | bioreactor metagenome | isolation source: Ammonium sulfate bioreactor | place: South Africa: University of Cape Town | collected 2014-03-17 ...
GACTAGGATCATTATTCTCCGGTAATCAAAACCAACAGCCAGCACAAGCTCCATCCGGACTAGGATCTTTATTCTCCGGTAATCAAAATCAACAACCTCCACCGCCTACACAATCATCATCTGGATTTGGATCGCTCTTCTCCGGTAATCAAAACCAACAACCTCCAGCACCTACACAATCACCATCTGGATTTGGATCGCTCGTCTCCGGTAATCAAAATCAACAACAACCTCAAACATTATTATCATTTAACTCAGGTTCAACCACTCAATTCAGTGGCAATTCAGGAGGCCAAGAACAAGTGCCACCATTTTCAACATCTGGACAGGTTTTATATTTTGATGCCAAATCGTTTCCATCAAATAATGATTCGAAACCAGCAGCATCATCACTACCAGTCGTATTTTCTGCACCAAGTTATCCTTTCAATATGAACGATAATTTAACTACAAAAGGACCTATTGTTCTTATTTAGAATTCGTATTTTTCTTTATCAATAGACTAAAAAACCAATTCAAAATATTGCCAAAATAATTACAAATAAATTTTTATTATTATATAATACCGCTCGAAAATATAGCTACAGAAAATATAAAGAAACTATCGCGTTGTAGAACGAGTCGAAGATCCAACAAATAATCTCGTTGTTAATCTTTGTTTAGCTACTTTCAATAATTTATATTTTCTATCGCAAACTATGAATATCAGCATAAAAATGAATTGCAAACCAGCTAGAGCATAGAAATAAACACAGAATAATTCAGATTCCTCCTTAGCTTTACACTAAAACGGAAACAAATAATTCTAACGCGCAAACAAAACACGAGTGAGGACTTACTTCGTCGTTCTCGAGTGTGAGATTTTCTTTAATAGCTAAAAATATTCCAACATAAAGTACACCAATAAATGCCGAAATGCCAGCTGAAAAAAATCTTAAACTCATTATAAACGAACCAGCCGATGCCGGTGCAGCTGAATAAGCAAATTCTAAACTAGCCACCGAGGTAAACACTTCAGACAGTCCAATACAAATATATTGTGGAAATTGATAGAAAATTGACAAATGTGAAGCCGTATAATTTGTTCCACCTAGAAATCTCAACGTGTCAAACAGTTTGTTCAGTTTAGCGAAAACAAAAATCACACACCAATCCTTTGAACATGCAGAGATTCGCAATCCTCCTGTCGAACCAATTCGACAGTGCCTGCAAATGTCATTGCAATTGCCGCACAGATCATTCCGAGAATGACACGAGTTCGAATCGAAAATGTTCGACCACTTGCTTGCCAACGTTTGTAAACGAATTTATTTAATAAAAAAATCGTTACTAAAACAAAATAGAATCGATTTCTTTTTATTTTTCTTGTCTTTCAATTTAACACTTACAAATAATAATCAATTGATCGCCAAGCGAGAGCCAAATGATTGGCATTCTATGCTCAGGATTCGTTTTGATAGTCTCTACTCTCATATGTAACCCTTGAATAAGAAAGCTTGTTTCAATCTAAATCGAATTTCAAAGAGAAAAATAATCATTGTCTTGTCTTTTCAGATCGAATTACTTGGATATAAACAAGCCAATAAGGAATTAAAAGAAGAAAAACAGCGAGAATCCGTTGAAGTGATTTGATGTCATCAACGATTCGATCGATATACTTGCCTTGATTCGATATTTTTGCATAATCAAGAAACGATTTCGATTGATAATCATTTGTTAATGATAATAAATCACGATTTCGATTCTCACGATGTTCTCTCCACATTGAAAATGCATTTCGAATAACGGGAAAGAAATTACTCATCAACGAGTCTTCAGTTGAATTTTGAACATAAAATTTCCAACCACATGCAAACAAAATAAAAGCTAAGACTAGAAAACCAGCTGGAATTGCATAACCAAGAAAATAGCTAATATTTTGCTGAACATATGCAAGAATTGCAAAAGCCATGAGTCCACCGATATTAACAGCGGCATAGTACTTATCAAAATATTGTTGAGTATCAGTTCGATCTCGAATTTGTTCAACGCCGAAGATTGCTATGTTAACTTGAACAGCACTCGCTCCGAATCCACTTGAAAACAAAAGAGAAATAGTCTTCGAATGTTTAGTTTTTAGCTTACGTCACAACGAATGTGGACAGAATTTGAGGAATGCATGGTTCAGAAAAGAATGGCTTCGCTCCTCTTGAAGAATTCGTACAGTTACATAACTCTTTTCGTAATTCAAAATGATCAGGTGTGGAAAATAAAACAAGAAATACATAACCAATAATATACAAAATAAAACCTAAGCAATCGATCATTAATTTAATAAAAACAAGAAGAAAAAAGAACCATCATCTACCGAGAATGATCGTTCGTGCTCGACCGAATTTACCATCACTTAACCAAGCGAAAAACAAAGCTGATATATAACTCGTACCTTTACCAAAGACAGAAGAAAATAAAAGTATTTTCAATAAATAATCTTTCATAATCACTACCGAGAAAAATCAATGTTACAATTATACTATGTACCGATGACCAATGAACTCTTTCGGATGTTAAAAACAGAACAAGATTACCAGCTAACGAATAGAATGCTAAACGTTCAAAGCCAGCACTTATCAAAATCAACCAAACGGATAGTTTGTGTTGTAAATCCGTTCGACCATCGGACGAATCTCGACTCAGAGATTGAGTCAAAATTAATGGTGACGTTTCATCAATACTTGTATCAGTCATTTGGCTAAGTAAAACAGATTAGATTAATAGCACACGTTTACTTTTTATTCTTTAAGAATAAATACGTATATATAGAGAGAGAAAGAGTCAAAAAAACAACAACAACAACAAGTGGCTATGAAAAAGTCATCATCATGGAGATAAAAAAAGGCGTTTATTTCGAAGTAACGTTAGATAAAGTTCTTCTTTATTCTATTTACACAAACACAGCGAAAGAAATAGATATTAGGCTATGGATGAATGGGAATTGTTTACACTTGGGATGAAATGACGTGACTTCAAATGACGATTAGTTATTTTTAATAATTTGAATTGTCGATCACAACCAAGAAAAACTAGGATCGATACTAATTGCAGACCAGCCAAAACAAAAAAGTAGATGTAATATCGATCATCATTTCGATATGCTAGTGGATTGTGTCCATCATCCTAAATGAAATCATTCGATAGTCGTTTTGTTTTTCGTTGTACAATCGAAAAACTTACGTCGAAAGAAAGTAAAGCGACAAGACCTGTGCCGAAAAATGATGAAAGACCGGCAGAACAAAAACGTAGACTCATTATTAAACTTTGAGCAGATCGAGGAGCAGCTAAATAAGCGAATTCTAAACTTGCAACGGAAGTAAACACTTCCGACAGGCCAATTCCAACATATTGTGGAAATTGATAAAAAACACTCATATCTGCAGCTGTATAATTTTTACCGCCTAAATAACGAAAAGAAAATTCTGCATTTGAACTTGAAAATTCTTGTTTCTAACCGATTGTTTGGGTAAAATTATGATGTTCACAAGTATTCTGTCGAATAATTTCGACTGTTCCAGCTGCACACATCGCTAATGTTGCTGCGAACATGCCAATCACAATTCGATTGTTGACAGAAAAATCTCGACCACTCTGTCGCAAACGTTTGTAGACGAATGCATTGAGAATAAAAATAGTTACTAAAAGACAAAACATTCAATTCATTTTACTGTTTTGTTTTGTTTTTTTTCTCTCGTTTTACCAATGATAATTATCTGATTTCCTAGTGAAAGCCAAACAACAGGCATGTCTCGAAACGTTGTCGGCAGTCTCATATGTGCACCTTGAACAATAAACGTTGTTTCAACCTAAAACACACTTTCTACTTTTCGATTTTTTCTCTTGATCTCAATCAATTACTTGAAAATAAAGCAACCAATACGGTATCAATAAAAGAAATACAACCATAATCCGTCGAAGTGATTTTATATCGTTAACAATTCGATCACTAAATCGACCGCGATATCTTACACGTGCATAATCAAGAAACGACCATTTCGATCGATTAACAATAAACGATAGATACGCATCACTATCACCTTCAGTTTCAATGACTGCATCGTCTCGATACAAGAAATTCTCTTGAATATTCTCGTTCTGATTTCGATGAAACTGTTTCCATGTTTGAAATGCATTGATAATAACCGGAAAAATATGTTCAATAACTGAATCTGTTGATTTAACTTCAATATAATATTTATATCCAATTAGAAAAAGTAGAAATGCTGAGAAAAGTAGAACTCCAGGAATAAGATAGCCAATAAAATAATTGTAAGCAAGTTGAATATAAGCAATGCCACCGAAAGCAATTAAGCCACCTGTATTTATTGCAGCATAATACACGTCGAAATATCGAGTTTTCCGTGTTTGTTCGCGAACTTGTTCGGCACCGAACACGGCAAGATTAGTTTGAATTGCTCCGACACCAATTGCTCTACGTACAAAAAAATTTTAAATCGATTATCAATTAAAAATAAAAAAATTGATTACATTAGGATAAGTGCAGGAAGAACAGCAGAGATACAAGGTTCAGTAAAAAAATGCAATCCTGTTGTATTACTATGGCTTGGACATAGTTTTTCATGTGCTGTCGGATTAGCGAGTAAAATAATGAACAAAAAACCGATATTATAGATGATAAAACCTAGATGAAGTTGTTTGTTTTTTTGTTGCTCTAAGAAAGGAAAACATGTCAATGATAAATACCGGTAATGATTGTTTTCGCACGACCAAAGCGACCATCGCTAAACCAAGAAAAGATTACAGCTGATAGATAACTTGTTCCAAGAAAAATCAATGGTGCAATAATCGTATGTGGAAATACCCATCCGATTATATTTGAATCGAGAAAAAAAGTTAGATTTCCTGCTAATGAATAGAATGCTAATCGTTCGAAACCGACACTGATCAGAATTAAAACAACAGCAATTCGTTTTTCAATTGAACTTCGAGTGTCAAGAGTCCGAGAAAGACTTCGATCAGATCGATGGATAATGGGAGCAATCTCTTCATCTGTTACTTCAGTCATCTTAAACGAAAATCCATGAGTCAATTTACTTTGTAAATTTTTATTACATACCTGTCGAATTTAATTTTATCGCGTTTGAGATGAAACAAATGAGAACAGAATAGACACAAACTTGTCACTAGGATTTGCATAAGTATTTTTCTTTCGAATATCTACAACATTTGATAAAGATAAGAGATTTTAAAAAGAAAAGAACAAAAAAAAGAAGCACAGAGACACCCCTTTTTTCCTTAGATATTTTAATTCTATTATTACTCATTTATGTTCTGCATGATTGATTTATTTTTCTTGCTTACATGTATATAAACGTACTCTATTTGTATTGTTAACGATTAAGAATGACTTTATATCGTCATCAAAAACGGTTATACTCAAAGACACTACGTCGTGATGGTGTGTTTCATTTGCCAACAGTGATTGCTCAAAATGATCCATTCTTACGACGTTTATATTCGTTTGTTTCGAATGTGCTCGATGATCATCCGTATCCTTCGACGAAAGAAGAATATGATCGTCGTATCTATGAAATTCAACGAAATGTTGCAAATCTCAATCTTCCACCTCGACAATATCGATTTCTTCAACGTCTAATGGACGAAACTGGTGTCAATCTCGTAAATAGATTTCTTTCAATTGAAGATTTATTAAAATTCTACGTTCGTTTTTCCTAAGGTTGATCTCTGGCAAGGTTCTCATATCATTACTCTCGACAACGGTTATCTCTACAATCTTTGGATGAATTCATCCGAAGCTAAACCACGTTTCTCTTCTCATTATAAACAAGTTCCTTTACAACAATACGGAATAGATTTTCTCGATCATCAGTTACTATTCGGTAAGACAGCACTCGATGGTTCGACTTGGTTTCAAATGGAAGCACATGGCTTTCAAATGAGAGATGTCTATCAAGATCCAGATCTCGCTGTTTATCATGGACAAGATTTTCTTAAGTATCGAGTACATAAAATGAACGTTGGTCCATTTGGATTTTCACCTCATACGGAAACATCGGATCCAATTATACGTCCCTATCGACCGAAACAAACTCGAAACGATAAATTAGTTCGACGTCGTTTTAAATACAAACCTTTTTAGATTTATAAATAAGTTCTACTACGGAAAAAAAATCATTCATTTTTCATTGATATATGATTAATCGAAAGTTAAATTGCAATTGGTTCTTCGGATAAATCAATACTAACAGAAGATGTCAGCATTAACCTAAGATTTACTTTAAGTTTTTTTTTGTTTATCAGGCAAAGAAAAGATTCATATAATTTACGAAAACATACATGTCATGTGCCGAAAATACAGGTGCGTAATCATGACATCATATTATCTATTTCGGTTGATATCTTTCGTAATTTACCTTATATTAATTAAAATCAATAATTATTCGTATTGCGCATCATCATTTTTGACGTCAAATTTGCCCTCAAAAGACACTATATATATATGTATTCCACAGATTTTCAATTCAAACCTATTTTTGCTCCAGATTCTTCCCAATTTTCTTAATTTTATATGGGTAAATACAAACTCAAATAGTTTTTCATTCATACGATATGACCTTTCTCATGTAGGCTTTATCATCAATCGTATCGAACGCGAACTTGGTGTTGATCTTAATGGTGACGGTTACATCGGTGGTGAAGGTATATATTCTAATTTCAAACAAACATTTTAAATCTTCTTGTTTGTTTTTTGTCTATAGGTTTTCTCAGTAAATTAGAGCGATTCACTCGATTTGATTTCAATGGTGACAATATCATCGGTCGCCCACCCGATGTTTACTACGGTTATAGTTATCCATACGGTCGATACACAGGATTCACACCTGCACCTGCTTATGGTTCATATGGTCCCGTCTATCGTTCATTGGTTCCACATCGATTCGCCATGTTCTGAGACATGTTTACTTTTCTTTTCTAATATTTTCAATAAAAATAAATTCACACAAACGAAAGAAATTATTTATTGGAAAAATTCATTAAATGAAGAAAAAAAAATGTAAAAAATGCTCGAGTTCTTCATTTCATTTTAACTTCTGTAAGTATACTCTTATGCACGTTTGTTCACTGTCATATTCATAGCTGTACTGCACGACGGACAGACCAATAAAGCATTTCGATTATCACCAGGTGTAATTACATTCGGCAGAATACCACCAGTCGTATGACCGCAAGCTCCTGCCGGTGCAACAGGAAATGGTTGTTTCTCTCCTTGTGGATAAACAATCGCTCTTCGTCGTGCTCGAAAAACTCGAACAACTGTAATTATGAAAAGCACAACATAAATCAAACATAGAATAAACATAAGACAACCAGCAGCTAATTGTGCTTTGATAAGTGACGTCTTAATATTACTAAAATTCGAGTCCGAATAAAGTAAACCTCGAGATGATCCCGACATACCACAGATATTTGTTGAAAAAAAGCACAATGTCGGATACATTGTATAAATAGCATCGAAACCAATAACACAAGCAGCAAAGAATAACGCAATAAACTGCATAATAAATGTATACATCGCACATAAACGATTTCGGCAGCATCCTGAAAAGATCAGTCTATGAATCTTAGCATAACAAAACAAAACAAATTCTACCTGTTATCGCTTGAGAAATCGATGCAAATAAAAAGAAAACACCAGCCCATATGCCTACATAAACTGTGCCAACAATTGCATCGATCAGTATACTGCCTATTTCCAATCCAATGATAGCGATTGTTATCAAAATTTGAACAGCTGAAAATATACCAGCAACGATCGTCGGATACTTCTGTTTCCATTGCTCGTCTGGTGTTAGTGGATTTTTGTATTCACCCAGCATTCTTTTTGAAAAAATATGTTGTATTCGTCTTTTTTTTGTCGGCAGAAATGAATTGTATTACTTTCTTTGTTAGATTTAACAGTATTCTCAAGGCTTCATTTTGTTTATGAATTGAAATTTAATTAGTTTTTTGTATGATGACCCGCCTACAAATAAAGAGAAAAAAGAAGAAATCCGATGCAAATTAACAATTGCAAATGCAGCGAACGTCATAGACAATTCTTTGATTATTTTTTTTCGAGAGAGAATGTAGAATTACTAATCATGATCGTTTTCCAGCGCCCTCTCTCTCAATCTCTCAAATACACGTTTTGCGATTCGATGAGCTTCATCTGTCTACTTTTGCGATTGCTATGTTCACATTTTCAATTAGTAGTTGAAATTGTCACTTATTTATCTATTGAAAAAAAAACAACAAATAAATGCCCTATCTAGCCGATAGACAATTTGGCTTTCTTTCTCATCGAAAATTTCTTTATAAATTAAAAAATTCATCGTCCATCACACGATCTCTTCGACTTGATTACACATTAGATGTTCATCAAGGTTGTGTCAATACAATCTGGTGGAATGATCAAGGAACAACGATTCTCTCGGGTTCTGATGATCAAAATCTTGTTGTAACCGATGCATTCACTCAAGACGTCCTATCGAAAGTTCACAGCGGCCATCGAGAAAATATTTTTTCAGCAAAATTTCTTCCAGAAACCAACGATCGTCGTGTTGTTTCCTGTTCAGGCGATGGCGTTGTTTTTCATACAAATTTCGATCGACCACCGACTTCACATTCGACTGACGGATGTTTCTTATGCCACGGCTCGGCTACTGCATACGAAGTTCGAATTATTCCGCAAACACCTAATTTGTTTTTATCATGTGCAGGTAAAAAAAACAGAACTGATCGATGTTCATTCAAATATTTGAAATTTTCAGATGATTGTACTATTCGTTTATACGACTTACGAACGAAAAGCCATTGCCTGAAACAACATTGTAAAGATGATATATTGATAAAAAGTTGTTGGCCAATAACATCAATGGATATTAATCCCATGAATTCAAATGAAATTGTTTGTGCTTGCGGTGATAGTGTAAGTTGAAAGAGGTTTTTTCGAGTTAAATTCATTTGAATTTTTATAGTCAATTCGTTTGTATGACCATCGAAAACTATCGACACAAGTTTCTTCGTCGATCGAAGGACTTGTTTCATATTTTTGTTTATCAGATCGTAAAAAATCACGTCGATCTCGAATAACATCCGTTGTTTTCAATCGTCATGGTACAGAAATCTTAGCATCCTATTCATCCGAATCGATCTATTTGCTCGATCCAAAACGAATCTATTCACAAGAACAAATGAATGATATTCTCATTGAACATCGAAAGAACAAAGAAAACAAACGAAAAACTTATGAGAATAAATCGACCGTGGATCGTGAAAGTCAAATATCACAAATCAAACGATCACGGCTAAAAACGAATGAAGAACAAACCGAAAACGATACACCGCAAAATCCACAGAATTTTTGGATGCAACGTATGAGTGATATTCTAACGCAGTTAGTCACACGTACGACTGCCGAAACGGAAGAAGTACCGACGACAAGACCAACCGAAGATTCAAATTCATCGGATTCGAATACAAACCAATCACAAGTGTGTTTTTTCGTAAATAGTTTTCTTTGAAACAGAATTTCATCTTTCGTTTTCAGCCGGATGATATATTTGATTTAATATTTCGAAATAGTCAAAATGTTCGTGCTAATATCGAAGAATATGCCAATGACAATGATGATGATGAAAGCACTGATGATGAGGATGAATCCACAGATGGAACAGCTAGTGGTTCAAATCATCGGTTTGTTCCAACGAAATGGGAACGTTTACGACAACGTCGTGAAAGCGAACGTTCACATGAAGAAAGCCAATTGAAGGACATTCCAAGTTTAGGCTTACTGAATTCCTATGATGGCCATAGAAATACGCGTACAATGATAAAAGAAAATAATTTCTGGTCCGATAGTTACGTTATGTCGGGTTCAGATTGCGGGTACGCAGAAATTGTTTTTGTTTTCTCTCAATTTTCGATTTGTTTTTCTTTGTGTAATACGTAGAAGTCTTTTTATTTGGGATAAATTCACTGGTGATATCGTTCGAATAATTCCTGCCGATGATCATATCGTCAATTGTGTTCAACCTCATCCAAATAATTATCCAATTCTCGCAATAAGTGGAATTGATTCGTCTGTTTCGAATAAACTTTCTTCTCAACTCGAATCCATTTCTTTCCTTTTTTTAGTAATATCAAAATCTTTTCGCCAATATCAGAACAACCTATTGATGATAGTGAACGTATCAATCGAACACTCAAACGGAACTATGCTATGCCGGAAGACGATTCAAATACAATAACAATGTCAGCTGGTTTTCTAGTTCGAATGTTAACATCAATGAATCATCTACAGCAATCGAACAACATGTTCGGCTTCGATGATAGCGATGATGAATAAGCTCATATTGTGATATCAGTTTGTTTTCTGTATATACGTAATTTTATTATTTAATCAAGAAAAGTACGATAAGTACGATGATTTGAAGAATAAATCCGACTGCCATCGATCGGCATCCAACGGAGGAAACTGATCGTGAATTTCCTATTGTAACTTTTTCAATAACGAACAAAGATTCAAGAGAATTATAATAATCTCTCAAATGATCATATCGCTCGCAGAGACCACAAAATTTTGGGCATTCATACGGAACATTTGCATATATCGAGCATAAAGATTTATCTTGACCATAATCACAATGATTTGTTAATGTCGAACAATCGAGATCGTCACATTGCTTTCCATAAGCAAAAGATTGACATTGACATTTGCAAGATGTCAGATTTAACATTCCATTGTAAAGACAAATTAAACCATTACAATCTTTATGATTAAATCAAAATAGAAGAGACAAATTTTATTAGTGAAATATCATAATTACTAACCATGCAATCGTTTATTCTTCGAATCTTTTGAATCTGCAGGTGTATACGGTTTATTATCACCTAATTGTCTAGTTTTTTTTAAACTTCGAACAGTAACAAAAAAAAGATCAAAAACTATGGAACAAAT
>ERZ778020.3167-NODE-3167-length-11006-cov-3.875993_pt1 | contig 11006 bp, 6 predicted proteins | sample MGYA00375750_ERZ778020 | MGnify/ENA primary metagenome ERZ778020 (study PRJEB29350, sample SAMN05389818) | bioreactor metagenome | isolation source: Ammonium sulfate bioreactor | place: South Africa: University of Cape Town | collected 2014-03-17 ...
ATAAAATATAACTGGTAACAGAGCAATTGCTCGTAGTCCATCAATTTCTTGACGATAAAACATTATTGTTGATCGTTAAAAAAAGAAAAGATTATATAAACCAACTGTGAACTATACCAGCAACGTGACAGAAATAGAAGACAAACAATCAACTCAACTCAACAAGAAAGAAACACTTGAGTTTCCTGTTTGTTTAAGAATCCATAAATAATAAAAGAGAACAGAACGAAAGAAATTCTTGCCCAACATCTTATGACATCGACATTGTACAGCTGACATTTTCGTAAATGATTTTTTCTTCAAAAACCAATGCTTTTATCCACGAAAAAGTTCATTCTTAATTTGACCGATAACAACTATTCTTGAATCAATTGATGCATATCCTTTATAAAGATGAGTTATCCCTTTTAAATAAACAGGCCGTTACAAAATGTTAGGTCCTCATAAAATCGTAACAGTGCATCATCATTTTCATTTCAACATAAAAACATCGGTTCAATGATTTCTTACATTAGATAATCAAATGAGGCGAAAGTATTAATTTATTAACAGCTATTTTTCGGAAGGAAAATATAGATGTCGTCATCTAATGGAAATTTTGCAAATTTAAAATGCACAAAGACTTTCACATGAAACATGACAATTTAGACGAATCATTTCCATAAATGATAAAACTCAAAACCACACAATATCACTACAACAAAAACATAATTAACACATATTTTACCACGACATATAAATCTAATTTCCCCACTGTATGTCCATCCAGGCTTTCATCTGACTTTAAAACCAAGTAAGTGAATATGGTCCATGAGAGTGCCATTAGCTAATGAAATAGCTTTGGCAATCGATCAATGGTTTTAAGAAGAAGGTCTTTTACGATCATTCTCTCACTTATAAGTTTTGATCTTTTGGTTTGGCTCAAAGTGAATGGAATTACGTAGGAAAGGTTAACCTGGGTACTAGGACAAATCAAAATTTTAATTACGTATTTCTAGCAAAATTTAAATCGTTCTGAATTTGAAGTATTCGTGTGACATATATTTTATTCAGAAACCAATGCGGTTGTCGACGAAAAAGTTCGTTCTTAATTTGACCGAGATAATTTCATTTTTGTCCCTGCAACCTATTTGATAAGTAGACACCTTTTTTCGAACAAGCATTTTTTTTTATCTAGTCCAATGTATATATATAAAAGCGGTGTTGTCTTACGCCCATTTCAGTTAAAATGGCCGTTCGTATACATTTATTTTTTACTTATGTCGCATTATTCATTTGCGCATTGAGTAATGTTCAAGCATATAGTTTGAGTCAAATAGTGAGTATGAGGAGAAAGAAATTACCGATTCATTATATCGATTTCATAGATGTCACAATTCGGAAATGCTTCGTGGACCGATTGCGGTACAGCTAGTGAACCTGCTCGTGTTCATTCGCTTACAGTGTTACCTGATCCAGCCATATTACCTGGTAAAACTTTTTATTTTTAAATAATAACTGTAGTTGAGTTCGAGTTTTTCTTTTGTTTCAAGGCAATCTTTCAATAAGCACCACGTTTACTTTGACATCAGCCATACCAACCGATATTACTGTATGCATATTTTCATAATCATTTCTTCGAAATCAAAATAATTTTTTTTAGCTTGTAGCTGTAATGGAAAAGAAAGTTGCTGGTTTCTGGGTTAAAGTTCCATGTGTCCAGCAATTTGGATCATGTACGTTTACCGATATGTGCGAACAATGGACAAAAGTTTGTCCAAAACTCATTGGCAATGGTAATATTCCATGTAACTGTCCGATTGCGCCAGGTGATTACACAGGCAATAATATCATTATTACTCAGAATCCACCTATCGTATTGAAAGGAGACGTTCGTATGACTGGTCGATTTGTTTCACCTTCTGCTGGTGAAATTGCGTGTGTTCAATTTATCATGACCGTGGGATAATTCTATTGATTTTTCTATACTTCTTTTGCTTTTTACAAAGAAAAAAATAAAGAATATTTCATGTATGTGTTTTTAAGATAAGAGTGATCAAATAAAAAAAAGCTCGTTCTCTATTCTGACCTATTTACTAGAAACAAAACAACCAAGATAATCAAAAAATAGTGCGTGAAAAGAATTATTCATCGTCTATAGATAGTAGTAGTAAATATCATTTTTCGTTCTATTTGTTTCGGATTTATATGTCATTTCGATTTTAACAAATAACTAAGAACGTTTTCTTATCTAGTCTAATGTAAGTAGTATAAAACAGTGCTGTATCATAATCATTTCAATTACCATGGCCATTCATATTCATTTATTCTTCAGTTGCACTATTGTATTCATTTTGGTATTAAATAATGCCAATACATACAGTTTAAACTCTCCCGTAAAATAGAAAAGAATATATTGATTGTTTTCCTAATATTATTCTCATAGGTATCAGATTATTCGAATTTCACTTGGTGGGATTGCGGTGAACCTACGGCTCCACTCCGTTTTCAATTGTTTTCCCTTTTACCTTATCCACTTAAAATACCAGGTAGAATTTAGTTAACAAACAGCTGAAAACTCAATCTAATTTTGTTTATTTTGAAGGTTATCTTACAATGAACACCATAGTTAGTCTTAAAACAGCATTACCAAGTGATCTTAACGTATAGTGATATTTATATTTCAAAGAAATAAATCATTTATTTTTATTTATTTATTTTTTCATAGGTTACAGTTACAGTAGAAAAAAAAGTTGCTGGCTTTTATGTTAAATGGCCACTGTGTGTAAACGACGTTGGATCATGCACATACAGTGATGCATGTAGTAGATGGACAAAAATTTGTCCAAAAGACTTCGGTGAAAATAATGTTCCATGTAGCTGTCCAATTCCACCAAATAACTACACGGTGAACAATATTCCTATTTTTATTAACGCAACTCACTCGTCAACAGTCTCAGGAGACTATCGTGTAACTGGTAATTTATCTTCACCTAGCCTTGGATCCATCGGTTGTGTGAAATTTATTGCCAGTATTATAGACGAAGACCACTAATTGTACTTTCGATTTTCTACCTATTTTAATTTCTTTTCTGAAAAAAAGCAATAAATAACATATTCATGATAGTTTCTGATTCTAAACTAAGCACATGTTGATAGTGAGATTAAGTTTCTAACGGTTTTTTTGTCAACTACAAAAAAGAACTTTCGTTCTCAATTCTGACTCCCTCGATATAGAAAGTAAACGACGTTTTTTTTGTTCTACTTTTACGATTAAGCAGATTTTTATCTATTCTTTAATGCAAACAGAACTTTTGAATATAAATACAACGATGTATCGTATTCAGCTTAATTTGAATCATGACTATTCCTATACATTTCCTATTCACTTACATTGCTGTCTTTACTTTGGTATTGAGTAATGTTAACACGTATAATTTGTACTCTCGTGCGAATGATATGGTAGGTGAAAAACAAAGAATATTAATTAATGCACTATATTAATTTCATAGATGTCAAATTATACGAATTTCACTTGGGTAGATTGCGGTGGACCTACTGATCCACTTCATTTTCATTCGTTTTCTCTTTTACCTTATCCACTTATAGTACCTGGTAAAGCTTTGGTTAAGAAAGAGCTGAAAACAAAATCTAATTTTGTTTTATTTTGAAGGTTACCTTACAATGAACACCATGGTTAGTCTTAAAACAGCATTACCAAGTGATCTTAACGTAGGGATATTTATGTTTCCAAGAAAGAAATCATTTATTTTTCGTAGGTTACACTTACAGTAGAATGGAAACTCGGTAACTCTTATATTAAATGGCCTTGTATAAACGATGTTGGATCATGCACATATAGTGATGCATGTAGTAGATGGACGAAAATTTGTCCACATGATTTGGGTGAAAATAATATTCCATGTAGCTGTCCAATTCCACCAAATAATTACACGGTGAACAATATTCCTATTTTTATTAACGCAACTCATGCGGCACCATTCACAGAAGACTTTCGTGTAACTGGTAATTTATCTTCACCTAGCCTTGGTCACATTGGTTGTGTGCAATTTAATGCCACTATCATAGACAAAGGCCACTAATTGAGCTTTTTATTTTATGTACGGATGATGACTGAATGGAAACTTATATTCCTCTTCATCATATATAAAGAATAAGGTGAAACATCGCAACCGATGATAAGCGACATTTTTTTAAAAATATTTTAGAACACGTGTTAAATAAAAAAAGATAAAAGGATTTAACAAAGAAAATGTTCTTCATCATTTGAAGAAAAAAAATGATAAAGTTAATATTTATTTCGACACTTTTCTTAAATTCAATTCATCTTATTCAAAATTGTGAGACACCATATGGTCCAAAAACTAGATACGGTAGTCAACCTTACCCAATATCAATAATAAAAGCAAATTTACAAAATTCAAATAAAACTGACGTAGTAACAGTAAATACATTATCAAATAGTGTGAGTATTTATCTTTCGAATGACGATCGAAGTTTAGAAAATGAAATTAATTTTCAAGTTGGTGTCAATCCTCAATCTGTGTCTGTTGCTGATTTAAACAATGATCACTACGAAGATTTAATAACAGCAAATTCAGATGATAATTCACTTACTTTTCTTTACAAATATCAAAATAAATCCTTTCAATATAAGAAAACTGTTCAATTAAATTTTTCACCTGGATTTATGCGAATTGAAGATATCAATAATGATTATTTTCGTGATATTATTTTAACAAATTCCGATCAAAATACAATTCATATTCTAATCAATCAACAAAATGAAACATTCGAAATGAAATATATCTATCGAATTGAATCGATTTCAACATTTTTCATTTTCAAAGATTTAAATAATGATTCACATTTAGATTTAATTCTAACAAATTCAAATCGAAATATCATAAGTATTCTATTTGGATATTCCAATGGTACATTCAGTCATGAAAAACACTATGAAGTTGGCTCAAATCCATCTTGTTTAGCAATAGCTGATTTCAATAATGATTCTTTATTTGATTTTATCATAACAAATTTTGATGATAATACCATTACACTTCTATTCGGTTATGAAAATGAACAATTTCATTCCAACCAAACTTATTCAGTCGGTCAAAATCCTACTTATGTCATTGTTGAAGATCTTAATAATGATAAGAAACTCGATTTAATTATAACAAATAGTCAAGATAATACAGTTTCCATTCGTTTTGGACAAGAACATGGACATTTTTCTGATGAATCTGTTTATCTAACTGGTTCATATCCAACAGCAATTATTTCGCACGATTTCAATCAAGATCATTTACTCGATTTAGCTATTTCTCATCGAGATACAAATAATTTTCTTATTCTCTACAATCTTGGACAGGGACTATTTCCAAGTCCGAAACAATATCATGTCGGTCAATATCCATCGGCATTAGCCTATGGACATTTGAATAATGATTCATTTATTGATTTAATTGTTACTAATAAAGATGATGATAATATTGAAATTCTGTTTGGAAATATAAATGGAACATTTGATCGTTCGATTTCATATGAAGTTGGTGCGTCACCTTATTCAATTACAATTGCTGATTTTAATAATGATCAGAAATCAGATGTAGCTGTTGTTAATATGGATGAGAATACGATTTCAATTCGACTGGGTAATGGAAATGGAACTCTACAGAAAGAACATCATTTCAATGTTGGACTTTCGCCTTTACAAATTGATTCGGGTGATTTGAATAATGATAATTATCTAGATTTAGTGACTGTTAATATGGCCGAGAATTCGATTAGTATTCTGCTAGGATATGGAAATGGATCCTTTCATAAACAAAATCAATACAAAGTTGGATTGATTCCATTTTCATTAGTTGTTAATCATTTCAACGATGATAATTATCTTGATATTGCTATTTGTAATATGGGTGATAGTTCAGTAACTATTCTTTTTGGATTAGGTAATGGTTCGTTTCATAATCGAGTTGATTATCCTGTTGGTAAATCTCCTTTATATTTAATTGCAATTGATTTTAATAATGATCGTAAGCCAGATATAATAACAGCAAATAATGCAAATCATTCAGTGACATTTCTACGAAATCAAGGCAATGGAAGTTTTGTACGAGAAAAAGATTATTCAATTGGAATCTATCCAATATTTATTAGTGTTGCTGATCTTAATCAAGATCATTTTCAAGATTTAATTGTTATTAATGGAGATGATACAACGATTAGTATTCGATTTGGTCAATCGAATGAAACTTATTCAAATGAAATTCTTTATACAACTGGTTCTATTCCAACATCATTAATTGCCTATGATTTTAACAAAGATCAACTTTTAGATTTAGCTGTTACAAATGGAAAAAGTCGAACAATTTCTATTCTTTTCAATTCTTGTTGATAGCATCCGCCGGTATCGTTTGATATTCTCGTTGAAATTGACTTCTCAGTTGTTGACTTCTATTCCATTGATGAATAACAGCATAGATCGTTCCATTTTCATTTTTGACTAAACCAAATTGATTCCGCTTTATCGTTAACGAATAACCTAATGTAGCAACAAATCCATATTCGTTCGATATATGATGAACGGCAACGTTCGATATTTTCTTATTATAAATAATATAATTATGAATTCCTTGATCACTACCACTAAAACTAGTACAATTGCTTGGTGCTTTTAAAATTTCTGATTCCATAACAGATAGATAAACTTGAATTGCCTTCCATGTGCCAAGTACTGTGCCTGAACAAATGATCGGATTTGGAGATAATTTCTTCACTTCTGCTTCGTTATAACATGTTCGTATCCAATCACAATTTAGTGAACATTTGCCGATATTCATGTAAATATCTTCTTGAAAAACATATAAACCAGGAGTTAAATCAGTTATATGTGTGAAAATATCTGCTTGAAATAAACTATCGTGTGCATCACAAATGAAAATATTATCATACGCTTGATTCTTTGATTGTAAAATCGATAAATAATTACGAATTATTATCCAACGACCCGAATAAATACTATCGACAAGAGCTTTATTTTTCTTCAAATGTGCTGGAAAATATTCATCATGAGATATATAAATCACCGAATAAATATTTGCTAGATCTTTGAAATCTTGATCGTTCGTTGTATATTCTGCTACGATCATGACTATTGCAGAAAATGGACATGTTGCTCGTATTGAACGTACGAAACGATACATAGCCGTTATCTCGGTATACATAGCAGCTGCTATCACAAGATTACGTTGTATTGAAATGCGATTTTCTTCTCGAATAACATTGTTTGTTAGCAATACTTGATTACATTGAAATTTACGACCTATGATTATGAAAATGATAATTCCTACGATGGCAATCACGATTTTAATAGATTTCATGTGTCGACTTCGAAAAAAATGTACTTTTTTTCCCTATAAAAACATGTGAGCACAGAAGGAAAAAAAATTCAAGAGTGAGTGCGTGTGCAAATAGTAACACAAAAACGAAAGTGATCATCCGAATGCACCTGGCGTGCATACAACCCCCGAGGGATGATCATAATGATTGCAAAGAACAGTCGAATTTTTGCTTGGAGACGTAACATTCCATCCGACGAATGTCAAATCACAGGTTCCTTTGGGCGGACAATTGATATTTGCAACATCAGGATCGTATTTTGTCGATGTTGTACCGGTAAAATTAATCAATTTAACATTGGAAATAATCGCAGCAGATGGATATTCTTCGCATTCGCTCGTACTACTTGAATAACAAGTTTGAACTCGAAAAGCATATTGACTATTGTCTGATGTTAAGTTTTCAATCGTGACATTCGATACAATGACTGGACCATGTCGAGGACCGCCAGGAAATACTTTAATACGAGCTGCCGATTGAGAATTGATCATTTTTATATTCGATGCGTAAACATTTTGAACAGTAAATAACCCATGAGAATATCCCAAACTTCCTACAGATATACCGCGTGATGAAACACAAGTTACATTATCGACTGTAATATAATTTGAACCATTTTTAAAGCAAACACAATCGTCATCATTCGTAATGTGTACATTACGAATTGTAATATGCGAACATTCACAAGTATCGATACCATCTGTATTGATGGGCTCATGAGATGATTTTGACACGGCACTTAGAACTAATTCAGAGAATGTCAAGTTCGTTGAACTACCGTTAATTGTAATAAACCACCATGGAGAATCTTTAAATTTCAAGTGGGTGAAAACCGAATTGGAAACATTGTTAATATGTATAAATGGTGGTCTCTGATAGGTTTTATTGACACCGAAATAATCCCAATATATTTGTCCACTTCCATCGAATACGCCTGAGCCAGTCAATGAATGAAATTTTGATCCAGATATATTTTCGATGAAGAATATGGTTCGACTTTCCCAATAGTGAAGATCTTCGGAGACTTTGAGAGTTCCTTCGAGTTGAACTTCACAACCATTACATTTATTGAAGCTAAGAGGAGTTCGAATTGCAAAGATTTCACCTTCAGGAATAATGATCGTTCCTCCATCGCCACATTCTGACAAAGCACGACTAATGGCAGGTACATCATCGATGGAACTATTTCTAGCCGATTCAGGTTTGCATATTTTTCCATTGGTTTGTCGATATGCTTTGACAAGAATCACATTCAAAACGATGAAAATAAAAAAACCTATTAATATTCTCATTTTTCTTTTATCTTCTCTCAATGAAGAACAGAGTTGTTTTTATATATCAGATTGTGTGTATATACTAGGTGCAAAATTGATAAAAAAAGAAAGAAATGATATCTTTTTTTTCTCTGGTTATAAGATTTCATATAAAACAAATAACTACAGTACCATGTCGTGATGCAATATTTCATTTCCTGTATAAAGTTTCTCTTTATTTACTTTTTTTTGCTTTATCAAAATAAAAATGATAAACAAAAATGTTCGGTCCAACTTCACCTGTTGCTGAATTACCACGACCAGCACCAAAATTAAAAGCGATGGATATTATTTGTGATACTCCTGACAGTTCAATTACACTTTCGAAACTCAATTTAACTGTTTATGTCGCTGGAAATGCTGGTCTGCTCGAAGCAGCTATCAGCAATGATCAATTCATACAAATTCAAATTCCACAAACATTCAATTCAACATTAATCAAGCAAAACTACCATCTCTAGTCACACTTCGCTTAAAAAATCTTCATAGTTTAGTTTAATCAAGAAATTTCAAAATCATTAAAAATTATAATAAAAAAAAGAAGTCAGTCTACCACCATAAATAAATATCTTGATCAATAAATTTAATTAAATAATTCTCAAGTAAATGTTCGGATTTGATAAATTGATTTAGCTTTGGTAAATATGTTCGAGTAATATCAGTAATATGAAAGAAAAATAAATGATCTATATCTGTTAATATACATTGAGTAATTGGAATAATTTCTTTTCGTACAATTCCAGTTCGAAGAGATTCAATTCGAGGAAATAAATGAATAAAAAATCGAATTTCTTCTAATGAACAACAATGACAAATTTGTAAATTTTTAATTTGATTTGTATTCGATAGAGTTCGATAAGTTTGACTTTGTTTGATTGATTTCAATTGATCGCAATCAATCGATTGAAAAGTCCATTTCAATGAAATTAAATTCGGTGTTAAACTTAATAAATTCAGAACTTGATTGACAGGAAAATCATTACAATTGATATCGATTTTCGTTAATTGTTTCAACGGTAGAATACTTTCGAGAGCGGTTAACATCGATCCAAGGTACGTTCGACCATAATCTTTAATCGTTAATTCAGTGACATTTGGAAAATATGTCATAGAACTACGTATCGCCTTTTTACCACAAATATTCAACTGTTTTACTGTTAAAAAGTCGTCATTTTTCGTCGATCCATCGTCCACTTCCGTTTGCCAATGATATGTGTGACATTTCCTTCGATATGGATTCATTGAATAAAATTGTCCACTGTTTCCATGCTCGATAGGATCATATTGATGAAAGAAAAACCATTGTTTTCCTTTCCAGAATTTCGAACGAAAATCATCACCTTTACAAACATATATAAAACGATTTAATGTAATCGTATAACTATTTTGAATATCGAAGACACGTAAATTAGGCATAAAACATGATATTAATGTTTCCCATTCGACGGCACGCGAATAGGATATATCATTGGATGTTGAAAGATGTAGAATTTCGACATGACGAAAGAAATTTTCAGCTAATGTTTGAAATTGACTAAAAACAATTGAACGATGAAGATTCAACGAAAGAAATTTCAAATCTTTCGATTCAATTGGCGCAAATTCCATTGGAGGATGATGATGTTCTCCTAGAAGATAATCGATCGATAAAGAACGAAGTTTAGGCAGATAACTGAATAAAATTTCAAATGATTCATATCGAAAAGGACCATTAATAGTCAACGATTCGATTGGACTTGGTTCAATTAATTCAAAATCAATCGGTAAAATGCTTTCATTTGTTTTCGTTCGATATGTAAATTGACAAGATTTCAATTGTTTTAAACAAAAAATTTCCTTGAGAAGAATATTTGGATTGGAAATCAAATCAATAGGAGATAAAATTAATGCTCGTAATCGAGGTAAATATTTGAGAATTTGATGAAGATATTTCGAATGAATTTGATCGAAGATTAATTCTTCTAAGTTAACTAAATTCGAAATAAGATGTACTGGAGAAAAGATTTCATCGATTGCAAATGGATTTGATAAACGAAGAATTGAAATTCGATGTGTGTTTTCTCGAAGAACATTTTCATCGTAAAAATCAAATTCAGATTTGGATATTTTCGAAAGATCGATTTGAAATGGAATTTGTAAATAGATTAAAAGACTTGCAAATCGATTGTTAAGATCAAAAAATCCGAAATAAACATCGTTTATATCAAGATATTCGAAAACTTCAATTAATGTTTCATTTGCTAAATTTTCCAAAGTCATTTTAACAATTTCAACCTTCTGATGTGT
>ERZ778020.3177-NODE-3177-length-10976-cov-4.639960_pt1 | contig 10976 bp, 15 predicted proteins | sample MGYA00375750_ERZ778020 | MGnify/ENA primary metagenome ERZ778020 (study PRJEB29350, sample SAMN05389818) | bioreactor metagenome | isolation source: Ammonium sulfate bioreactor | place: South Africa: University of Cape Town | collected 2014-03-17 ...
TTCCCGATACCGACTATTCCTGTACAATTAAAATGCCGAGTAGTGAATTCTCTCGAATCTGTCGTGATATGAGTATCATGGGCGATTCCGTACTTGTTTGTACAACAAAAGAAGGTGTGAAATTCTCGGCTAAAGGCGATCTTGGTCAAGGTAGTATTCGTCTCGTTCAAACCGCCAATATCGAAAAAGAAGAAGAAGCGGTCATCATCGAAATGAAAGAAGCCGTTGCATTGACATTCGCTGTTCGATATTTAAGTATGTTCTGCAAAGCAGCACCACTTTCACCACAAGTTGGCTTGAGCTTATCCGAAGACACACCATTAAGTAAGAATTTATTACCTTTGGTTCGATTGAAATATTTGATTTTTGGTGTTTTTTTTAGTGTGCGAATTTAAAATTGCTGAAATGGGCCATGTTCGTTTCTATTTGGCTCCAAAGATCGAGGATGCAGAAAACTAAATCGACGATTGCAAAGCACTGATTTCTATAGAAAAAAAAACTTGTCAGATCGATTCTTTATTTTCTTGTCTCCTATTTTTGTTGTTATGTAATTGTATAAACAAACCAACAAACGTATATTTTTTTGTCTCTATTATGACGAGATGTGGATGTAGTAGAAAAATATGTTTCTTCTCTCTTCTTTTTTTGTGATGTCAAAATCATTTTCATGATAAACGAAAAAAAAAACAACAAATTGTCTAATTTCTCTATCCTATTTTCAGATGAGTGAGAATGTAAGTTCGATGAATAGGAAAAAAGAAGCAGATGTTTTGTTTGTATGCGGAATTGTAGACAGCAGCGAATGATATTTCGACTAAACCTGTGAAGATAAATAAATGGGAAACGACAGCATTGAAAAATGCGTTGGATGACGCATGTAAAAAGGTAGAATTTCGTTTTGAAATCATCGATCGATTGTGGGAAATGTTTGGTTTTAGTTTTTTAAGGAAAGTTTAGGTTTTACTGAAGATTATTCGTTGGTCGATCGTCGACTTTATATTTCGTTTTTTGCTTGTTTGATCTCATTGACAGCGTTGATCTATGATTGGCTTCACCCGTTTCCAAAATCTCGTTCGATTTTAATTGTTTGCGTGATTTCGTAAGTTTTTTCGACTCGTTTTAAGTTGGATTTTTATTTGAGATGTTGCAGTTATTTTATTCTCATGAGTATTCTCACTCTATACATGCAATTCATCGAAGCTGGCAAAATCTTCGTCGGTAAACTTGGTAGGTGGAATCGATGATTATTATCGATTTAGCGATAAATTTGAGTTTATATTTAGTGGACAAAGCTGGAGTTGATCCTAGTGTTCGATGTGTTATCAGTTCAAAACTGAAAAAGTGAGGAAAAAAGAGTGGATTGAAAAATGATCGAGACGAGTGTTTCGATTGTAGATATGATGATAAGTACACGTTAACCGTGCAATATAATGATGGTAAAGATGGATCAACGGGTTGTTCCGGTGTTTTATTCAATTCTGTTGGGAATTATTTCGATGAAAATGGTGTTTTATGTTACGATCGTTTTACGGAAGATTTGAAAAAAATCTATGATCAAACACGATCAAATGCTCGTAAAGTTAAATAATCTCGTTGTTTTTCACATGATTTATTTGTTTGTTGTTCTAAAATAAAACCCTTTCTTTTCGTTATGGGAGTTTTTGTTTTCTTTTTAAATTTCTTATTCCCGCCGTTTTCGTAGTTAGTTAGACATTCGAGAGTTGAAATAAATAAGGAGAAAAAACGAAGAGGCCAAAAGAGAAAGTTTATCGAATAGATAAATTTCGTCTATCGATCATCGACGAGAGTGTTCCGAGTTTTCCATTTGTTGTTTCGAATAATTTCGTTTGTTGAACAAATCCATCGCCTTTACTTGGACCTATTGGATTGTTTTTTGTTGTTCGTAGTAGATTCGGTAGAGTTTTAAGACTTGAAACAAGTTTCATTGTTAGACCAAGTAAACATAACGTTTTAATAAGAACAAATATCGAACGTGGATCAGTATGAATTTCAAATGTTTGACAAACCGTTGGCACAATTTGTTTATCTTTGTTCGTGGCGAATAGATTCGCGAACCAATTCGAAATCGATTCGATTGTCGTCGAATTTTTCATTTGAAAAACATGTTGTATCGGTGTTTGCGTTGAACTCATCGATGGTTTCGGACATTTCGATGCGACAATAGCTAATGATCGATAACCATTCTTCATCCAATAATATTCACAATACGCACATAGAAGACCAGTGAGAAGACAAATGAAAAAGAATTTATTTGTCATAGAGAAATGAATTGAATTGAATTGACAAGCGAAAGAAATATAGTTTAGGATTGTGATATCTACCTAACAACACAGACTGACAAAAAACAAAAAATAAAACGATCGTTTTCAATGGCGCGAAAATAATGCAAATGATATCATCATGTATTTTACGTTCTAGATTGAAATATGGCGAAAAAACGAATTCTACAGAATCTAAATCAAACGGAAACTATTGCGTCAACATCCGAAAATCTAAATCAAGTATTGACGGATTATTTGTTGATTTGAAATTGAAGAAATCTTTCGATTTAGAAACAAGACAATGTAACAGCAACCTTAGTTCTCGATAGTAAAAATCCATCAATCCCACTATTAGCACAGAAAATTCGTCTCGTTGAATTCTCACCATCGACGAGTAATTATCGTCGTTTTACTGACTTTCTAAAACGTTTGAAAACATTGAAAACACTTCGAGAATATAATCAAATTCTCGTCGAATTCACTGATCGTCTCATTCTATTTCGAAATTGCATTCAAGATTGTATCACGTAAAGTTCTTTGTCTCATTATTATCTTTAACTAACGAATGATTTAGTCTATTCGTCCAACATATTCTCGAGTCAACTGATCCACTGATTCAAGTTGCGTTTATAAATACATTGAAAACGATCGAACAGACTTATCCATCGAATTCAATCGCACATATCAATGAACTATTGGAACTAGGCAAACAAACGAGTAAGATTAGTAGAGTTTCGAATGAAATCAAATCTTCAATTCGTTCAATAGAATCAATCAAAGTTGTCGGTGCTTTGCTTAGTTATTTTTCGATATTATCTTCGAATTCATTTATCGATTCCAATGCTTTTGTTCGCTTTGCTATTCAAGTAAATCTCGAAGGAGAAGTTTTCTTTGTATTTTTGATTATTTGTCGAACTTTAGTATTCAACAAATATTCATGTTCGAGTACAATTATGTGCGTTTAAATTACTCGGCACTTTGGGTCGTTCGCCGACTCTTGACGAGTCCTTTAAATCATTGATTATTAACAAACTACTTCAAGAAATTAATCACGATGATGCACGAGTTCGTGCCGAAGCTTTACGAACTATCGTACGAAATAAATAAAATCATTCGTATTGTTAAACTGTTTTTTAATGTTCAGGTTGATCTATTCAAAAGTCACATTGGTCTTGATGCGACACATTACAGTTCATTTGTCGAATGTTTACAAGATTATTATGCTGAAGTACGATTAGCAGCATGTGAAGCTTTATTTCTTCTTGGAATTAATCTTCCGAATAGGTAGGAAATCGATTGATTGGTTGAGGAGAAAAATCGAAATGTTATTTTTCAGTACGATTCCAACGGGAATATCGACGGATGAATCATCGAAATTAATCAATGAAATCTTTCGATTAATTTGTGATTTAACAAATGATGAAGCGAAAATAGTTCGAGTACAAACAATGAAAATGATTGTAAGACACTTTCTTTGAATTCAAACATCGACCTTGTTTATTTTCAAGGGACAATTGTGTCGAAATGGCGTAGATATAAATCTTGTTCATCAAACATTAGACAAAAAACTTCTTCGAGTAAAAACTTTCCGAAATAAATTCAATGAAATTTTCAATCGAATTTTCGATTAGATCACAAAAAAGAAAGCATTCATCGCTAAAGTCGAACAACTCGACAGTGAAATGGACGATATTACTGTTCATGATGTTATGGTCGATGCTCAATCAGCATCGATAACAGCCATCGGTCCATGCGGTGCATTGATCAGCGGACTCGAAGACGAATACTCCGATGTTCGTGCTGCAGCAATCGATTCCTGTTATGATATCTCGTGTTGTCACGATGTATTTCAATCGAAACTCGTCGAATACATCGTTTCAATGTTCGATGATGATATCGAACATGTACGATTGCAAGCAATGAGAAATCTAGGGAAAATCGCTCAGGGAAGAGTGCTACGTGGCGAACAAGTCCTCTCGATTCTAACTGAATTACTCGTATGTCGAGAGTTTATTTTGGAATGAGGATTGATCTTTTTGGGTTTCTAGAGTCGATCGTATGATATTCGATCAGCACTTCATGACATACTCCGAGTTGTACGTATCGGTGATCCTGAGACATTGTTTAAATTATTTCATCGTCTAGTAGAAAATATCCAACGGTTTAAAACGGATAAATACTCCGTGCTTCGGTGAGAAGATCAAATGTTTTTTTTTTCTCTAAACGAATACTCATCAATGTGTATCGTTCAGATGTCTCCGAGGATTAGGACAAAATAATAGTTCATTCGTTGCCGTTCTCTTGCCGAAATTATTGCCAATGCATAGTTATTTGGATGTTCCAGAACCTCAATTCTCAAAAATCGAACGTTCGTATCCATTGAACACAAAAAAGCTCGATCAGAATAATTTCTTCTTTAGATACTTGCGCGTTGATCGTCGTTCTAAACGCAACTTTACATCATCCATCGATCATCTCCGTTCTACCTGATTATGTCTTTCGTCATTATCAATATTTACGAACGAAAGAACCCGATCTAACACCCGATCTTCATAATCAATTAACAGGCTCGATTGATCTTGATGTTTCACTGCCACCTGCGATTTCTTTATCATCTCACGATGTATTCGAACGTATCCTTAAACTTTCCGAACAAGGCCTAGATTTAATTGCTAATGAACGACAGAAATTCTATCGAAATCTTGCAACGTACGTAGTGTTTCTCATTCATCGAACTCAACTAAACAAAACATTTTTTAATTCAGTGAATTACATAAACTCGCCGAAATGGATATCAATCTTCTTGCCATATCCGAATGTCTCTCGCTCTATTACGAAATCTTAGCACTTATGACCACCACTCATTGCACGATACGTAACTGTCAAAAGGTTCGATATTCATATTCTCACCACTATGTTCGTTATCTTGAAAATTTAGGCCATCTCGATATGCAAACGTTTGCTGACTGTTTTTCACGGTTATTCAAAATCACAATTAGAAATCTTTCAAAATTTATATTTCTACTGTCATTTATATTTGATATCGATTCAAACGAAACTCTCGCCGAATGTTCGACAACGTTGTTACAAACATATTCAATGGCAACGAATGAAAAATGCCGAGAATTTCAGTGAAATCGACGAGAAAAACCTACATTCAAATCTCATTGCGTACGCTCAACAATATGTTTCGTTGATATCGAAGAAGATCCTTGCTCATCAACGAAATATATTTCATGTTGACGATCCAATTCGAATGGTTTCAGTGGAATTTCTCGAGCCTGAAAGTGACATCGAACAAGTTCTCGAATTTCTTCCCGGTCTATCGATTTCAATACCTTGTCTAATGAACGCAAAAAATCTCGATCGACAACAAAACATCAACATCAAAGTACTTCGAAAGTCAAACAAACTCTTCTCTGCATCATCATTCTTTGTTAGGTCACTTATCTCGATGGTCAATATTGTCTCTTGCCAATCAACGATGAAAACATCCGAACATTAACCGAAGATAATTCCTTGCGAATCGACTCAAAAGTAACATTTTCCCATCAACATTGGCTTCGTAAGGACATTTAGCTTTCGATGATATTATCTAATTCAAGTATTTTTCTTTCGAATAGGTCCATGTCATGCAACATTTTCGGTGGTTCTGTATCCGAATCGATCGGAATGTTTTGTTCTCGATGTCAACGATGAATTTGTTGAGATAACTCGACCTATACGAGTGCTACTTCATCCGAAATACCTTCGACATCGTCAACGAAAGAAGAACAGTTTCGATGAGTCGAGTACCATGTCGGCAACGACTGTCGAACAAGTCGATCTAGCTGAAGAAGATAATGATGAGCCCGAAACCGAGTGGTTAGAAGAAGAAGAAACAGGACATCTGGACGACGATGAATCAGAAATGGAAACGAATCAAGATGATGAACAAATGGATTCTATCGAAAGACGAAAGAGTCAAGAAAGTGATGATGATGAGGAGACGATGATTCACTAACAAAAATCAATTCATTCCCGTGTGATACGTTTTCTTTTGTACCTGTATATTGATCGATTTCTTTTTCTATTCGCAAAATAAAAACAAAATCATAATGATTTATTCAACATTTTCGTTGTTCATCTTCATTTCAGGCAACAGAATAGAATGACATTCAATAATCAACCAATTCTTGAACTCTATCAGCCGAATTTCAAACGTTTATGTCTGGCATTAATTGCTGCTTTCGTTCTTCTCAGTTCATGGACATTATGTGGTTCACAATGTTGCTCATTTAAACACGATTCTTCGCTCAAAATTTCACTTTGGAATCGCATTGATCTCGCTGCATTTCGATTCTTCAATCGTTGGTTATTAACTCACGATCGATCGACCATAATCGCTAAATTTTTCGTCATACTTAATTCAGCTGGTGTCGGTGAATTAACAACAAATCTAGTCATTGTTTTGACAACAAGTTTTATCTTCTCATCGAAATTGATTCTTGTAAAACAAGATCGTTTAATGAAAATTTCGATTGTTTTAGCAATGATTCTCTATGGAATGAGTGGACAAATGTTACTATCGAAGCTATCTCGAGATTTCATTTGTCCTAATCGACCATCGCCAGCCGTTGTCTTTCGTTTTTCGACAATTCATTTAGAACAAAAAGCAACATCAATTCATTCGAATTCATATACCATCGATCGACTGTTCGACGAAGCGAAAAAACGTGATCTTGTCAAAGAAATAGCGTATGATAGGTAATCAAATGTCATATATACCAGACTTCCCAGCCAGACAATTGTCTATCGAATAGAAATCCCTTCGAGCATTTAATTAACTCTATTGAACTAAAAATCTTTTATTAAATTTTCACCTGATTTAACCACTTTCTATTTTAGTTGGCCAGGTGAACACACAAGCGTAAATCTTATTTGGTCTCTCTTTATGTCATTTATTGTTCATCGTTCCAGTAAACCATGTCATTCATCCACACATATATTCAAGCATATACTCGTTTGGTTTTTATCGATTCTTTTTTCGATTGCACGTTTAGTTAGCGGTGCACATTGGCTATCAGATTGTGTAGCTGGAGGTTTTACTGAAGCTTTAGTTATCGTTGCATTCGGTGTCTACACACCCATATTTCAATTATTAGCAAACAGTCTCTATTGGTTGATGAATCGATTGACATTCAATAAAACAAAGAAATTTCCATAAATAACTTTTCTTCTTTTTTTTTTCGCATATTTTCACAAGTATGTGTGTAATTTAAATAAAAATTCTCAGTCAATCATGAAAGATAAATAGAAAAAAAACCAACAAATTTAATTGAATAATTTATTAAAATATGAAACTAAATTAATATTTGCCTTTTCTAAATACTGCTTCAATATAATTCGAATCTATTTCTGTACACTTGCGTTTTGTTTTATGAACGATATATATGAGCACATTGTTTTCTATGGATGAAAAGCGGCATGGTAAACACTTCAGCAATAGGTGGTCTGATGAAATGACAAATATTCTAGGCGATTGAAGATGGATATCGAACGAACAGACTGAGTCTTTCTTTCTTTCTTTTCTTGATACGCTCTTTTGCAATTCTGATTAGTTGATTCGATGATGTGCAATGTGTTAAAATCATTAGAAAACAAAACTCGATTGATGATCTCTTGTTTCATGTATCATAATGATGCGCGCGCGCGTAACAGAGAGAGAGAGAGAGAGAAAAATAAGAGAATTGTTTTCTTGATTGGCGGAACACTAAATGAATATTATGAGATGAGAAAAACGCAAACTATAGAAATCAGTATCTCATTTCACGCGTATTCGCTAACTGAAACGACATAATCACGAGTGTACAAATGAACCACGAGCCACAACGTCGAAAACGTCGTCTATCACCAATGGAATCTTATACAAAAACACCTTCGTCCATTAAATGGATTAAACCTCGATATTTAGCGAATCAACGTGAACGTGATCGTACACATTCAGTTAATTCGGCATTTGTTGAACTGCGTCATCTGATCCCAACGGAGCCAGCCGATCGTAAATTATCAAAAATCGAAACTTTACGTCTTGCTGTTAGTTACATAAATCATCTTCATTGTGTCTTAACATTACCGAATATGACTGAAAACCCTTGTGCTTTCATTCAAATGCATAACAATGGGAATAATATGCAAACGAGTGGTGACGAGCAACATTTATGCACATTCTGCGTCAATCATTCATCATTAACTAGCTAAAAATCTAACAAAAAAAATTCACAAATAACAATAAAACAAAACAAAGGTTATTCTCATCGACATTTTCTTTTAATCAACAAAATATGACCTGGAATTTATTAAACATGTTTTTCGTTTTTCTTTTTCTTTTATCTTTATTACGAATGACTTTGCAAGAAATAAATAAAAAACAAAAATATGCCTCATTTTTCTGTTTCTATTGACTTTATCGTTTGTAGAACGAATGTTGGCTCGTTCGGTAAGGGAATAACATATTTTCGACATGTGATTGCTTCGATAAATTCGGCACGAAAGATTCGACTTGTTAGACAGTATAAATAAAAATTCGAACCAAAATGAACGAACATCAATGCACGTAACATACGAAAAACAAATATAAGAAAACTTCGATCTCGTGCGTACATCGGATTGGTAACAATCAATCGTTCCATAATAATCACATAGATAGTAACGGGTACTGTCGTGCAAAGAAAAACAATGACACAAGCAGCCATCATCAATGACATTTGCCGTTCAAGAGCTTTTCGTTGCGTAAAATTGACTTTTTTATTACTCGTTGTCGAACCGTTCGATGTCTGACTTTTATGAAGTGGAATCTGGACAAGTTCAGTACTATCATTATTTGTATTCTGCATTTGACGTCGATGTTGCTTTAGAATGCAAATGATATTTACATTACACAAGATCATAATACAAGCAGGAAGAAAACAAAATATAATCATATCTATTTTCGGCCAAATTATTTTATAGAAATAGAAATATTTCGGATATTGATCGCGATTTTCTAGGCAATGAGCTGTCGTTCGATTATTGCCGCGTTCCTGTCCGATCGCTGGAGAAAAATAATGTCCATTGATGCCCGAGAGAATAACAACGAAACCAACGATTGTCAACGAAGCATTTCGCGGTGTACAAAGTTTTTTCGATGCTACAGGCATTCGTGTTCGAAGATATCGATCGATTGCTAAACCAGCCATACACCACGATGACAAATCCATGAATAGATAAGCGAAAAACGTTCGAAAACGACAAGCAAGTGCCGAATAATTTTGCAATTGAATATTAAATGCATCGGCAAGAAAAAACCATAGGGACGTAACTAATGCAACTGTATCACTGACCGAAAGAACAAGAAGAAATATACTACTTGAAAATTGTCGCATACGTCGACTTGAAAATGTTATAAGAGCGAATGTATTGCCGAGAAAGCCTAAGGTGTAGATAACTGAATAGATGATTGTGCTCAGACGAGATCCTAATACAATGTAATTAATCGGCATTGACATTTCAGATGAGTTCAAATGCAATTTATTTACCATTTAGCTATCGAAAGAAAATGACAAATGAAGAATGTTTTTCTTCTTTTTTTTTAAATGTAGATGATGTCAATATAGAAGACAACTTAGATCTCTCTTCCTTGTTCTTGTTCTTGTTCTTCTACTTCTTTATTTTCTCTCGGTCTCTTTTTCTTCCTATAGAAAACAAGGTTTTCCTTTTCTTTTTGCGTTTGATTTCACTTGTTCTATCAGATAAAGTCAAACGAATGAACGATAAAAATTATCGTTACTAAAAAAAAGAAGAAGAAAATGCTCCACCTACTGTCTTTAACCTTATCAAAACTAAAGTGCAAATAGTTCATCAACACGCTCGACAGAATACCAATTGCTAATAGAGATGCGACGATGGAAGACAATTTATATTGTTCATCAATTGGCTTTCGTCTTGGTGAGATAAACCGTTTGGTTTCATTAAACGAACTCGATTATTATGAATCAATGGTTTCGTTGTCGTTGTCGAACGATGTTTTTGAGGTAATGGCAAATGAATACAATCTCCCGTTGGTAGATTTATACTAATTATATATGATGAAAGTGAATCACTTTCGTTTTGTGATGATAGCGGTAAAATATCGAATTTATTCGGTAGATCTTTTCGTGATTGTTGATCACTATTAGTGGATAATGACGTACGTTCAGTTGGAATATCTTGATAACTCAATGAATGACCACATGGTCTTAAAAGTTGTCGTTTTTTATATTGACTAAAATAGGGTCGAATCCAGTAAGTTGCTTCGGATGTTGTCAAACGTTTGAGATCGTTTTTGTTTATATATAAAGTTGAAATATTCTTTGATGCTATCTTATTAAACTAGAAAAGAAAACGAAACAAAACAAAGACATTCTTTTATTATTTATAAGAAGATCAATTCAGAAAAAAAACGTAAGAAAGGAAAACTCAACGGAAATGAACTTTGCATGCTCAATGAGAATTTTAGATTGATGTTTCTTTTCAATTTCGTCGAGGAAAAAGATAAGACTAAAATAAGAAGGAGAATTATTTCAAGACGAATGAAGATGTCATTCGGCAGGTGAAAGAACTCGCTTCATCGGGGATTAAAGGAAGAAAAAAGAAAAAAAAGCCAAAATGCAATCTAATCTCGAGCCAACTTGACTT
>ERZ778020.3181-NODE-3181-length-10964-cov-4.023925_pt1 | contig 10964 bp, 7 predicted proteins | sample MGYA00375750_ERZ778020 | MGnify/ENA primary metagenome ERZ778020 (study PRJEB29350, sample SAMN05389818) | bioreactor metagenome | isolation source: Ammonium sulfate bioreactor | place: South Africa: University of Cape Town | collected 2014-03-17 ...
ATGTTCTCAATAGTCCAGCTTTGAGTGGACATGGTCAATATTTTGGTGTTGCTTCGAATTATCTTGCTAAATTAAAAGAAGGTGACCGAATTACATGTAGTGTTCGTCCAAGTAATATTACATTTCATCCACCTGAAGATACAAAAATTCCGATTGTAATGATTGCTGCTGGAACAGGAATCGCACCATTTCGTGGTTTTATTCAAGAACGTGCAGCACAATTAGCTTGTGGTCGAGAAGTGGGCTCTGCAATTCTGTATTTTGGTTGTCGATCCGATCAAGATTATCTCTATGCTAATGAACTTGATAAATGGTCGAAATTGGGTGCTGTACAAATTCAAATGGCTTTCTCTCGTAAAGAAAAACAATATGTACAAGATTTGTTATGGCAAGATCGACAAGATATTGCAAAATTATATCATGAGAATGCACGTTTTTATACATGTGGAAGTGCAAAGAAATTAGGTACTTCAGTAAAATCATGTTTTATTAAGATTATCTCAGAATGCAAAAATTGTGATGAAGTAGAAGCTGGAAAAGTTCTCGAGAGAATTTCTCATGATCGTTATAGTGTGGATGTTTTTCTCTAAATTCAAAATAAAAACAAAACTATTTTCTTTTTTCATTGAACAAGATAAATATATACAACTTTGCTTGTGTCGTGTAAATCACCAAATGATCCCAGCTAAATCTTCTTCTCCTCCGTCTTGTGCAAGCATCTATACAAAGAAAGAATCAATGATATTTAATAGAATTCAACGAGGTAAATAGAATAAAACCGTATTGTGTTGTAATGCATGAATAAAATATCTCGCATTCTCATAACTGATTCCATTAGAGCTAATATCAAGTTTTCTAAGTGTCTAAGCAAATCAAAAATAATATTTGTTCAATAGAATCTAATTATTCGATAGAAAATGACTTGATTAGATGTTAATCCTTGACTAAGATATTCTAAACCTTTTTCGCCAATATTATTGTCAATGAGACGAAGTTCTGTAATTGTCTAATCAAATCAAAGAAAAATCTAAGAGTATTAAAAGAATATTTGAAAGATTATTACTGTGTTGTACTGGAACATTTGACTAAGATGTCGAGTACCTTCATCTTGAATCTCATTAAAAGAAAGATCAAGTTTTGTAAGTGACTAAATCAAACAAAAAAGCCAACATTTTCTCTAGAATTCAAGCAGACACTGATCATTTACTGTATTTAGCTTCAATGCTTCACTAAGATATCGAACACCTTGTTCTCCAATTGCGTTATCAGCAATTTCAAGCTCAGTAAGTTTCTACAAAAACCAAAAAGCATAGATATTCGTTATGAATCAGTATGTAGATGAAGAGTAACTGTATTTTGTCGTAATATTTGACTAAGATATCGAGCACCTTCACTTCCAAGCATGGTAGACGTGAGTCTAAGCGTTGTCAGTGTCTATGAAAAGAAAGAGTGATGATGTTTTTATTAGAAGAGAATGATCAAATATAAATTGACTTGATTGTATTGGAATGCGTCAGTAAGATATCGAGCACCTTCAGCATGAATTTTGTTATCGGAAAGATGAAGTTCTGTTAATGTCTATGAAAACAAATGAAAAACTATTTGTTCGAGATCAACATGTAGATGAAAAGTGACTGTATTGTGTTTCAATGCTTCACTTATATATCGAACACCTTCAGCGTGAATCTCGTTATAGCCCAAGTTAAGTTCTGTTAATGTCTATATGAAAATAAAATGGAAAACTATTTGTTCGAAATGAATATATAGATGAAAAGTGACTGTATTGTGTTTCAAAGCTTGACTTAGATGGCGAACACCTTCATTTCCAATCTTATTCAAATAAAGATTGAATTCTGTAAGTGTCTATCGAAAAAGAAAGAATGATTTTTATCAATTTCGAATACAATAGCAAATGAAATGTTACTATATTTCGTTGTAAGATTTCAGCAAGATATGGAGCACTTTCATCTTCAATCGCACTAGATGATAAATCCAATTTTGTCAATTTCTATTTTAAAAATCCAAACATGAATATTTGTTAGAAATCAAAATATCGACATAAAATAACTGTATTATATCGTAATGCTTGACTCAAATGTTTATAACCTTCAGATCCAAAATTGTTATGGTGGAGACTAAATTGTGTAAGTGTCTGGGAAAATGAAGAAGAGATTGGAAAGTTAAGTTACTGTATTTTGTTTGAATACTTGACTAAGATGTCGAGCACCTTCATTTTCAATCTTATTACAATCAATATTGAATTCTGTAAGCGTCTGTTGAAGAAAAGAATACTGCCATCGCATCTAACTGTAATGATAAAATTCGATTTACTGTATTTTGTTGTAATGCATGACTCAAATATTGAGCACCTTTATCTTCAATGTCGTTATATCGAAGATTCAATTGTAGAAGTGCCTATGAAAAGAAAAGTAAACATATTTGTTAAAAATGAAGATCCAGATGTAAAATGACTGTATTTTGTTGTAACGCTTCACTAAGATACCGAGCACCTTCATCTCCTAGGTTGTTATTTGCAAGATTGAGGTGTGTGAGCGTCTACAAAAATGAGAAATAATAATATTTCATCGAAGTGAAAGAGAATTTGAAAGCTGACTGTATTGTATTTCAATGCTTGACTAAGATATCGACTGCCTTCATGTCCAATATAGTTGTAACGAAGATTGAGCTGCATAAGAGTCTATCGAAAAGATAAGTATTCATATTTGTTTCAAATGTAATCACAGATGAGAATAAGTTTACTGTATTTTGTTGCAAAACTTCGCTAAGATACCGAGCAACTTCCGCTTTAAAATTGTTAGATTCAAGATTAAGATATGTAAGTTTCTATGGAAACGAAGATCATGATTAGTTTTTATATATTAATGTCAAAATACTGTGTTGTGTTTCAATGCTTCACTGAAATATCGAATACTTTCAATTCCAAAAATGACACAACTAAGATCCAAATGCGTAATTTTCTATACAAAATAAAAATATGAACATTTTCTAAGACTTAAGATAGAGATTGTAAATGACTGTATTGTATTGCAATGCTTTGCTAAGCTGACGAGCAGCTTCTGGCTGAATTATAGTACTGTTAAAATCGATATATGTAAGTGTCTACAATAATGAAAACCGTATGAGTATAATGTAAATCATAAGTTACCATATTGTGTTTCAATACTTCACTAAGACATCGAGCAGTTTCAGTAGAAATATTTCTAGTCCAAAGGTTGAGTTTTGTAAGTGTCTATGGAAACAAAAACAAGAATTGTTTTGAAATGTCAATATAATTACGTTAAATCTTTGATATGAATCAAGAATGATATTCAATCGTTGACAAACATTTCTTGCCGAAAGAAATAAGTCTTGATCATGTAAATGATCTAATATTCGATAGATTATGTCGAGTGGTAATGTATGAAATAATATAATCATTATATTTCAAACAAATTCATTCAATGTTATTCTTTATTTCGAATTCACATTGGTTGACAATCGTATATTGATATATTATACTACGATGTCGCTGTACACTGAAAGATGATTTTAAAGAAACAAAAAAAACTTCAAGAGAATTTTCTTGTGCCATCTAGTTTTATCAATAAAAATAATAAAGCCATGTGACTTATTTTCGTTTCTTTCTTATCAAGAAAGAGAAATCGACTATTTGAAATATGCAGAATTTCGAAGAGAAACTCAACAAAATCAAAGAACAACTTCCGAGAGATTTGGAAAATGTAAATATTTTATGGAATATAAATTCTCTCGATCAACTTCAAATCGATAATTTTCCGACGATTCTTCTTCTTAATTTATTAAATAAATCCAATAAAACATTTGTAATACTTAATCAAAAAACATTTGAAAATGAATTCAAATTAAATATTGGCAAAATAATCAAATTAAATGACATTTTTCCGACTGAAGAATATCAAAAATATTTCCATGAATTATCTTCTTCAATTAAAATTATCGAAATACTCGAGTCAATGCAAAAATGTAACGAACAATCGACGATCGATGAGTTTCGAGCATCAGATCTAATGAATATTCTCATCGTCATAACGAATCTTATTTATTTGGATATCAATTTGATTTTGATTGAAGAACATCAACAATCTTTGTATTGTTTTATTAGCTCATTATTACTCAATCAATATAATCGAACGTTAACAATGATCGAAATACCAAAATTACCTCAAATGGAAACTAAAATTTCATTGAATTCATCGAAAGAAGAACTTGAACAATATTTTGCACAATTAAAATCTGATCAAATGGAAATGATTGACAATTATTTCAAAGATTTTATTAAGATTTTTCAAATTGAAGAAAAGAAATTTTCGTTGAAAAGAAGTTTACTCGAGAGAATTCGTCTTCTATTAAAATCATCGTCAAGAAAAAGTGATGATTGCATTTATATTGCCGCAAGTTTTTTAACCGATCAATTTGATGTATTGAAACAACATTGGAAAAAGAATTCGAAGAAAAATTCAAAATCAACGGGAACAGGAAAAGGTATCAATGATTTACAAGCCAATCAAATTGGATTTGAACCGGAATTAGGAGGCAAATTTGTGATTATCAATTGGACAAACAAAGAAATTGTTTATTCATTAGATCTCGATACTCCATCGGGATTTTTCATTGAAGATCATTATTTATATATTGCAAATAATCGTTTGAATTCTATCAGTATCATTGATCTCATTCAACGAAAAGAAATCAAACGAATTGAAAATCGATCATTTAATGATTTGCATAGTCTTCATCGAACAGAAAACAATTCATTTCTCGTTACAAGTACAGGAATCGATGCGATTCTTCATTTGAATTCTCAAAACAAGATCATCGAAGATTGGTATGCAACTGAACATGGATATTCCACCACTCCAAAAGGTCAACTAAGATTTGTACAACGAGATTTTGATCATCATCTTTACAATTATCCGACTCTTCATCAAACAACACATGTTAATTCAGCAATTATTTTTGATTCAGAATATTATTTAGCCACATTATTTCATCAAGGTTTACTCGTTAAAATCAATCGTTCGACTGGCGAAACAATTGTTCTTCTTTCACATTTGAAATGTCCACATGCAATTCAACGTTTTCAATCGAATCAACAAACTGAAATCGAATTCATGCTTTGCAATACAAAACAAAGTCAAATTCTTCTTCTTAATCAACATTTTCAAATCGTTAAAACAATTACTCTCGAAGATATCAGTTGGCTTCAAGATGCAACTCAAATTCAAAATCAAAATATTCTTCTTACTGATGCCAATCATTCGACAATCATTGAAATTGATTCGCAATCGAATTCGATTGTCTCCGAATTTTCTTATTCAAACAATTGGAGAATCTATCAAATCAGTGATCTTTGTCATTTCAAAACCAATTTTATCGAATTGTTGAACTTATGAAGAACAAAAATCATAAAAAAATTGTTTCGTTTTTTTTTGTTTTAGATAATATGTCGAATAAAAATGATTGTTACACATGTAGTCAATCGAGAAAAAAACAAAAAGGCAGTGTGATGTGTATGGGATGTTTGAAACCTTTCTGCAAAGATCATCATCTCGAACATCGAAAATTACTTGACAAAGATTTCGAAGATTTAATTCAACAACATAACATCGTTAGACAAACACTTTTCAATGAAAATAATCAACAAAATTTGAAATTATCACAACTCATCAAAGTTATTGATGATTGGGAAAACGATATGATTGCAAATATTAAAGAAATTGTTGCACAAAACAAGGCACGTCTTCATTCAATTATTAATGAAGAAAAAGATATTTTGAAAGACAAATTCGAATCCATGGCACAAGAATTAAGAGCAAATCAATCGAATAATGATTATGTTGAATCAGATATTCAACAATGGCAAAGTCAAATCAATGAATGTAAACAAAAATTAGAACAATTACAAAAATCTAACAATGATTTCATTGATGTTGAAACAAAATCAATCGATTGTAATAAAGGAATTTCAATTCGACAAAGAAAAGATGTAGTTATCAAAAGAACAAATACTGATGTTCGTTTAGAATGCAGAGAATGTGAACGATTTTACTATGAAACTTCAGGCTACAATGACACATTCTGTTCAGAAGATTGTGAACGTATTTATGATCAACGAAATCCAGACGAATCATCGTCGAATAATGAAGACAACGACGAGGAGGAGGAGTATGATGGTTGTTTTGCCGGTGATTGTCTTGTACAATTAGCAAATGGAGCAACAAAACAAGTCAAACATATTCGTAAAGGTGATCTTGTTCGAACATCGGATGAACAAATTGCAACAGTTAATTATACAATTAAAATCAAACGAAAAACTAAAAGAGCTCCAATGGTCGTCTTTGACAATGGTTTAGTTATAACACCATGGCATCCAATTCGTATCAATGATAAATGGATATTCCCTCATGATATTAGACAACAAACGTTCATTGAATGTGATGAAGTTTATAATTTTGCACTTGATATTGGTCATATAATGATCATCAATGGTGCCGAATGTGTTACTCTTGGTCATCATTTCAAAGGAGAAGTTATTGAACATCCTTATTTTGGATCGAATCAAGTTCTAGATGATTTACATCGAATGGATATATGCAATGATGGATTTATTCAAGTTTCATCAGATTCGATTGTTCGAAATCATGAGACAGGACTTATATCGAGTATTTGTCGACAAAATGCAAGAGTCGACTTAACTACCATTCTATCCGAACAATACATTTAAACGTTTCCTTATACCGATAAACAAGATTAAGTAATCTATTATCTTCGAAAAAGTGTTTTTCTTTCTACAACGGTTTTTGATTTGCAAAAAAAAACAACAAATAATTTTTTATTGTGTTTGCTCTTTTTCAGAATAAAATATCTAATTCCGATGAAACAGGCCTTACGGTCCATGTAGAGCTCGTCGAACTCTACTTAGCACAATAAGTGATCTTAACTGAAACAGATTGTCAAACGATTCTAGGCGAAAACTACTCGAATCTGTAGCAAATACATTCTACTTTACATTTACGATAAAATGCGACTGTAAACTGCGGAAAATGGCCATATACGCTATCGTTGTGTATCGCTACGGCGACCGTATTGATCTGATCACCCTGGGTTGATATTGACGCAAACGCCACCAAAAAACATTGAAGAATTAGAAGATGATAAGTATTTACTCAATACAAAAAACTGGCAAGTGGTCAACGGTGAAACTTTCAAAATAAATTCAAAGAATTTACAAATGAAGACGTAAAATATGGGAAACGAAGTCGTCTTAATTGACCATCTTTATGTGTACTATACAATCAAATTATGATACACGCATTCGAATAGGTCATTGTGCAACTTCAAAATATGCTATTTCGCACGATGATTGACACTACTTCTTCTTATAATCTTCTTTCTCTCTCTTCTTTTTTTTATATATGGTTTGTCGGAAATAAATAATAAAAAGAAATTTAGGATTAGAATTCCACTCGATCAAAGGGCGGGTAGAGAAGGCAGCTGATTAAAATAGATTTTGATTCTAAAGAATACTACGTCGTCCTGCTTATATAGGACATTGATTAAGTATTAAGAAAAGTTGATATTGAAAGAGGCACAAAGATCAAGATCATTATGAAATGAAAGTATTGGTAGAATCTCTAATTGCTTACTTATTCTTACCTGTACATTCTATATCTAATCTATACATAAGTAACGTAACATTTTCTTATTCATGATTCTTGTTTAATATTCATATCTCAATTGAAAAAAGTAATTATTGAAAAATTTTTAGAAATGACATTATCGAATATTTTGAATGTTAGCAATCCAATTTCCAGAATGATTGTTGACACATTCGTATCGTTGATCATTGTATTTTTCAGCTAGAAATGCACTTTCTAAAAAATCATCATTGATTTATTAGCACATATTTCATAAGTTAAAAATGCGGTTTGATTAGGCGCAACATTGTTGCATTCACGACATTTAATTGACATAAAGATATGTTTTCGTATGAAATGATAATCTCATGGATTTGTCGATGTATTTAAAGGCGTGAGCAACTAACGATATTTTGCAATTTTCTTTGTGGATAAAAACCGTTTTAAATTTCATTCCACAATGTCAATATCGATCTTCTTCAACAGATTTTGTTCTGTTCTATCGAAACACCTCCTTGAAAAACATCAAATGAAAAAGAAATCACCAAATCACAAGTGTAACTATATATAACTCATAAATATGTTTCGAAGTAATGAACAAATGTAAGTCATTAAAATACATAAAAGACCTTTATTCGAAATAAAATATTCTTTTATTATTAATCCATTTGATGATATGACATATCACATCGAATAATATGATTAATATATGGTAAACACTGGTGCCATCTGTCGTAAAACCGACGTGTTTTTGATTGGTATAAAAAATTGATGATGATGATGACGAAGAAGAATAAAAAAAAAATATTTGTTGTTATTGTCGACGTCGTGTCGCTTCTATTTATTGAATGCTGAATGATGATGAATAGAAAAAGGAGGCCATTTAGATTTTTTCATAAGATGGAATCTTTATTGATAATAATTTTTTTTCTCGTTCGTGTGATCGAAACGATAACTAGAGAAATTATTGATTTTCATTTAGATATTTGTGTTCTTTTTTGATTTGTCAAGCCGAGTGATGAGTACGATCTTTCGAAGTGAAGAAATGACTCTATGTCAGCTCTTCTTACAACCGGATGCGGCCTATTCATGTATTTCGGAATTAGGAGAATTAGGAATTGTTCAATTTCGTGATTTAAATCCGAATGTCAATTCATTTCAACGGAAATTCGTCAATGAAGTTCGACGATGCGAAGAAATGGAACGAAAACTTCGTTTTCTCGAAACAGAAATCAAAAAAGACGATCTACCAATCTACGATCCCGAGGATAATCCCGATGCGCCTAAACCTCGAGAAATGATCGATCTCGAAGTAGATTCATTCACATCGATCGATTCATTCTCAATATTCGTTTTTTTGTTTTCTGTGTTTAGGCAACATTTGAGAAATTAGATCACGAACTCAAAGAAATCAATACGAATGCCGATGCTTTACTTCGAAATTACAACGAATTAACCGAATTAAAACATAATCTGACGATGACACAAACATTCTTCGACGATGTAAGTTCCGTAGAAACGAAAAAAAAAAGGAAAGATTTTTCTTTTTCAAGCAAAAGCTTTGCTTTCTAAAAATAAAATGACACGAGTTGTAAAATTAGGCAGCAATGGCATTTGCACCAGCACGCCAGCGTAATAATCAGGGGGAATCGGACGATGATCAAATTCAACTGCTACACGAATATTCGATGATCACTCATAATAAACTAGGGTAGATTTTCAAATTGATTTTTCTAACAAAACGGGGGACACACATACCATTGCACAGCTCGTTTGCTTTAGCTTTTGCTTGAAATTGATTTTCTTGATTGTAAAAAAAAACACATTGGCATGTTCTTTCTTCTTTGTTTGTTTATTTTCTAAAGGCTCAATCGAATCCACCTGTTGGCATTTTAGAAGATGTAACTGGTGAACATGAAATTGAATTAGGTGGACAAACAACAACAACAACATCGGGAATGAAACTTGGGTAAAATTAGTCGATAAAATAGAATTGAATTCGGCTTTTGCTTAGCTGGTTGTCTGTTTTCCATGTGTCCCCCCGTGCTTTTCTTTTTTGAGAATTAAATTGAATTGAATAAATGTTGTTGTTGTGTTGGTTGATTTAGATTTATTACGGGTGTTGTTCCACGTGAACGTATCGTTGCATTCGAACGAATGTTATGGCGTGTTTGTCGAGGCAATGTTTTTCTCAAACAAGCCGAAATTCCCGATCTCATCGAAGATCCTGTTTCGGTTTGTTCATTTCCAAAACTTGATTTTCTTCAATTATTCTTTCGTTTTGCTTAGGGTGAAAAAGTTCATAAGACAGTATTCGTCGTGTTTTTCCAAGGTGAACAATTGAAAACTCGTGTTCAAAAGATTTGCGAAGGTTTCCGTGCAAATGTCTATCCATGTCCGGAGAATCCTCACGAACGTCGTGAATTAGCCATGGGCGTAATGACACGTCTCGAAGATCTGACTGTTGTTCTCAGTCAAACTCAAGATCATCGTTCGAGAGTTTTAGCAGCCACATCGAGAAATCTTCGAACATGGCAAATTAAAGTCAGAAAAATCAAAGCTATTTATCATACGATGAATATGTTTAACAATGATGTCGCGAGAAAATGTTTGATTGCCGAATGTTGGGCACCGGTTTCCGAACTCGATCGAATTCAATTAGCTTTACGAAAAGGATCGGTGAGTTTCATCTTTCTCTTTGATTGTTTTTCCATATTTGAAATTGAATTGTAAAGGAAGCAAGTGGTGGCGGAACAGTTTCATCGGTTTTAAATCGAATGATGACTCGCGAACAACCGCCAACGCATCATAAATTAAATAAATTCACTCAAGGTTTTCAAAATTTAGTCGATGCTTACGGTGTTGCAACGTATCGCGAGATCAATCCAATGCCATTTGTTGTCATTACATTTCCATTTCTATTCGCTGTGATGTTTGGTGATGCGGGTCACGGTTTAATTATGACTTTATTCGGACTTTGGATGGTTTTAAAAGAACGTTCGTTGAAAGATAAATGGCGAAATCAAGAAGTTTGGACGATTTTCTTCGGCGGACGATATATTATTTTACTAATGGGATTATTTTCGATCTATACCGGAATAATTTATAACGATATTTTCTCGAAATCAATGAATATTTTCGGTTCAGCATGGAGAGTTAAATTCGAGTAAATTTTTTCAAATTGAAAAATCCCAATTCGATTTGTTGATTTTGTTTTTGTTTTTGTAGTGAATCGACATTGAATCGAAGTGAAACAGTCATCTTAGAACCAACTCCGTATAATTACAG
>ERZ778020.3183-NODE-3183-length-10961-cov-3.601962_pt1 | contig 10961 bp, 15 predicted proteins | sample MGYA00375750_ERZ778020 | MGnify/ENA primary metagenome ERZ778020 (study PRJEB29350, sample SAMN05389818) | bioreactor metagenome | isolation source: Ammonium sulfate bioreactor | place: South Africa: University of Cape Town | collected 2014-03-17 ...
ATGTTTGTAATGAAACAAAATCGAGTCAAAATCAAACACAAACGCCACTCACGAGATTTTTCTATGATCAACAATTACAAAAATGTTCATCGTTTTTGTATCATGGCTGCGGAGGAAATGAGAATCGTTTCGATGAAGAAAATCAATGTGTTGACAAGTGTGTTGTTCAAATTACAAAAGTTGAACAAGGTAAAACTTATGAAAATGATCAAAATAAGATTTTATGTACGCATATGAATGTAGGTTGTGGTTCGAATATGATTCGATGTAATATTCAATGTCGATTTGGTTTCGAACGAGATGGAAATGGATGTGAAATTTGTCGATGTTTTGAACCGTGTCAAGTAAGTAACTAACAAACAAACAGAAAAGAATATCAATTGAGATAATTTCGATTTTGTAGAGACAACAATGTTCAACAGGTTATGAATGTGTAATTCTTCCTGAAGAAACTCCATGCATGCAAGCACCTTGTCCTGTGCCGAGAGTCGAATGTCAATCAAGTAAATACAGAACTAAATTTTCAATAGAGATGTTCTATTTGACTGTTTTTTAGTTAGCGTACAAGCAGCCGACGGATCTGGAGGTTTGAATTCAAATAAAAACGAATTCGAAATGTTTATTTCGATTTAAAAATATTTTAGGAATGAAACCTGCAATTGAAAATTCGATTACAAATATTTTCACACAGTTCGATTCGAATGTAACTATTCCTTGTACTTTACGACATGGTTTTCCAGCTCCAGCTATCTACTGGTTTGCATTCTCAACCCTCAAAATCATCAAAATCTTCGAATTTCGTTCGTTTTTCTTAGGTATAAAGAACGACAGCAATTACAAGTTCATGATGCTATGAGCGATGGAGTTATCGTACGAAAAATCGAACGATTACCTGATCAATCATTGTTAATTCGAAAAGTCACATTGGATGATCAAGGTGTGTACACTTGTCGAGCAATAAATGATTTCGGACAAGATATCAAAGATGTTCAACTTGAATTATTTGGTAAAATAAATTTTTTAAAAAAAGAGAAACAAACACGATTGATAAATACTTTCTTAGAGCCAATTAAAGTCGATATCTATCCAATAAATCGTATTTATCAACTTGGTTTTACAGCTAAACTTCAATGTCGTGCAACAGGTTATCCATCACCACGTATCATCTGGATGCGTGAGAGCGTCGTCTTACAAAATACAACTCGTGTTCGTCTTCAAAACGATGGTTCACTCATCATTCATCCATACAAACGCGAAGATGCTGGTAAAAGAAAACTACTAAAATAGATTCGTTCAATCTTTCGTACGTAGGTCCTTATGTTTGCAATGCAACAAACAAAAAAGAAAGTGTTACTCAAGTGGCATATTTAGAAATTCAAGGTACAAAACAAAACAAAAAAAAACGAATGATTTTATTTTTTGTTTTTCGTAGAAGTTCATGTCGAACAAACATGTGAAGATCAACCGACATTTGCTAATTGTGAATTAGTTCTTCGACATAATTTTTGTGATGTCTATTTCGATTATTGCTGTCGTACATGTTCTCAACATGGTAAATATGCTTCGCCAACACCTCGCAGTCGTCGACATGTTATCTATTCAAAATAGAAACTAAAAAAGCTTTAAAAAAAACATTCTTTTGTGTCCGTTTCTTTCTCATTGTCAAGTCATTTCTATTGTTTTTTTCAATTATATATTCAATTTAGCAATTAATCTTCTTTGTATGTCATTAGTTTTTGTTTTTTTTTCTTTATTTCTGTTTTGTTTTCTTTCACTCTTACAAATAAAAAAAAAAGAAAAGAAAAATGAATGTTAATTTAGTTCAGTTTCATCATCGATTTCTTCGAGAAAACATGTTTCTGTATTTCCACTCATAACATCATTGATTTGTTTATCACCCATTTGTTTATATTGATAACGTTTACGCGGATAACCCCAAAGTAATTCGAATTTATCGGGTACTTCTGAATTTGTCCACGCAAATTCGAATAATAATTTAGCTGAATCTGTTCGACGAAACCGACGACGAATAGGTTCAGTTTCAGGCAAACGTATTGACACTTGAATTGTGTCAATATCATTTGCTGATGGTTCATCAGGAAGTTTTTGACGTAGACTTTCACGAAATTGAGCAAACTCTTCGAGTTTACGTTGTTGTTCTTCGAGTAAACGTCGTTGATTTTCTTCGAATTCACGACGTTCGTTTTCCTCACGTAACCGTTGTTGTGCCTAAATATTCAATAGAACTGTTAGATCGACGTTTTTGTTTTCTTCTCAACACAAACTTTTTCTTGATCAGCACGAACTGAATCCAAATAGGCAGCATTCTGTTCTTCTAGTAGACGATCACGTGAATTACGTGTATTTTGACGTTCACTAGAATTTATCATGAAAACAAATCGGACTCATATAAAAAAAAAAGCCGAAATCATACCGATTGTATTGCAATGCTTGTTCAGCACGTTGAACTCCATCAATGACTTCTGCCAAGAATTCATCAGCTCCTAAAATACACGAGCAAAAAAACGAAGTTGATCAAAATTTGACTCAATCAAACAAACCATGATAACGATCGAGTTTGAGTTGAACAGTTTGTTGAGAACCATGATGAGCAACAATACAAAAACAAGGAAATAAATTTGCATGTAAACTTCGACTAGCTAAAAACAGAGAACAATCGATGATCATCACACAAGAAAAGAGTCTATGAATTGTCTAACCTAGTACACCTTCTTGTGTATCAACGCTTGCACTCCAAAGAAGATTATCGCCAATTGTCGAACGAATAGCATCTTGAGTGAGAACTTCTCTTTAAAATTGAAATATGATCGTGTTTTTTTTGTGTCAAAATGAGAAAAAAAAACAATTCTCTTTACCGACAAAATCGATCGCACGATTGCGAATTTTTATCGTGTAGATAGATAAATAATAAACGTACTTCACGTTGTGCATCTCGAAGTGACTTTCGAAGAAAAAAAAGACGAATCTCGTTATTTATTTTGTATGACGATTTCAAAATTTTGAATTTACTTGCTGAAGTCGTCCACGATAGAATGCAGGATGATCTGAACCATATTGATTGTCAAAATAACGACAATAATCTTCGATTTCTCTCAATGGATCAACTGGTGTTGCACTCGAAACTAATGATTGAACTAGAACGAAACGATTTGCGTCAGAATGAAATGAAATCAATCTTTGTCGATTTACAGAAGGAAAATATAAAACGAAGAACAGTCCATGGTAAAAATGGTTCGATTTTTAGATAAAAAGCATATAAAAACATTAACGGCACAGCCAGTATTCGTCTGCAATGAAACAAAATAATCAAAATGAATTCATCGTTCGAAATGGAAATTATCTACAAAATTGGATTAGTTGTATTGAAGACAGGACGTTGATCTAGATCGGTCTGAGACGCAGATGGTGTTGGTGGTGGAGGAGGAGCTGATGGTAAATTATCTGTTGTTACTCTGTGATTGTTATGAGTAGTTGTAGTTGATATTAGTGGTTCGTTATCGGATATTAAAGCTGTTTCTATCGCACGTTCGACATCCCAATCGTGTGCAGTTAAATACTGACGACACGTTTCAACTGAATCGATATGTGTGAATTCCTAAGATGAATACAAATGTGCATTCATGTCAATTCCTGACAAGAAAAAAAAAAGAAAGAATCTATCTTACTCGAAAACGTGACAATGCACTACTTTGTTCGTCAGTGAGATCGTCAACTTCCATGATTAATACTGCACAAGATTAGATTAATTGAGAAAGACAAAGAAGAAAAAACTCGATTTGTTCCGTTTTGTTTTGTCGTGCAACGTTTTTATTATAGCAATCTAAAAATAAAAGAGAACGATATACAAACGATGACGATGATTAGACACTTTTGAACGAACGATCCAATAGGATCAAATCGAAATATTTCTTTTGACTAATCTACTTTGGAATAAGCCAACATTGGATCTTTGTTTTGTTTGTCGTAAAAACCCAAAAAGACGAATTAGATAATTGCAAGTGTTTGGTGTTGTTTTATTATTTTTTTTACAATTGTCGATAGATGTCAGACGATCTCAACTAAAACGTGAGTTTGACTAGATGCGAAGAAGTTTATCATTATCTTTTAACATAATGTGATGATAAAATGTTGATTTAAGAGTTTTGATGATGACTTTTTCTACTTTAGTTTTACATTTTTCTTTTTACTCGCTGTTAAACTAACAATGACAAGTACATCAACAGTAAATCGTAAGTAAAATTCATTTGATTGATGATGATTTCTTCTATTGTACAAACGAAAGAAGAAGGAAGAGAAGGGACGAAGAAAATCGAATGAATATTTTTCTTTTTCGTTTCTGTTTATATCGATTGACTTATTATTTATTTATTTGAATCGAAAAAAAAACGAGAGAGCGAGAAATCGTTCGTGAAATGAAATGATTCATTCTCATTTTCATAAGGTTTCTCTCCTTTTTTCATCAGTCGGTCGACATCGTTCGTTTTTGCCTATATATATTTATACCCACACACATATATAGTTATATTATATCACTCTTACACATTCTTTCGCTCGATAATTGGTAAAATGCTATTGAAACTTAACAGTTGCATACATTCAACGTCTATTTACATCTTCACCGGATATTTATTCATTTCTTATTTTTTTTCGTACTTGATGAATTCAGTTTCTGTTTTTCTTCTTCGTCTGTAGACCATTCCAATTCGCTGGAGTATTCTATTGAACAGATAGCTATGGTTCTTTATTCTTCTTTTTCTCCTCCGTCTATTTTCCTCTTCAAGTTTTGTATATATGCGTGTGCCTGTCTATCTATCTACCCACACATTCTTCTCTCATCCGTTCTGACTGAACTATGCGTGCCGATCGAACGATCGAACGTGTTATTCATTCGTCGTATTCCTATTTTTCTGTCCCTTCTCTCTCTCTCCCTCACACACACTTGGGTGTATGAGCGCGCGCAAGAACTCGTTTGCATATACACACTTGCTACGAAGTCGTGTCAATATTGTCGTAGTTTCTGTTTCATTTCGATCATAAATATATAGCTTATCATTGAGTCTCAACAATTCAATGATAAAAAACAACAAAAACTATTCGATTTTAAAACCGAAAAGAATCTCTTTATTAAATAACTCGAAGAGACACTTCTCGTTCGATCTGAAGTTTGATCCTTTTCTTCCTTTTTCTTCTTTTCTCTTCTTTCATCTATATAAAGAGATTAAGTTTGACACATAGAAATATAAGAATTTGATCGAACGAATACGATTACATGATTCTTTTTCTCTCGTAGATCTGTCCTCATCGACAACAAGCGACGATTTACCTGACCTTATCTCTCAATCGACAAATAATGTATCATCATCATCATCATCAACAATAGATGATATGCGAAAAATGACTTGTTCATCAGCTGCACGAACGGAATATGCACATTTAACCGTACTCGATGTGTACGATGAAGCTGCCTTGATCGGCAAAGATTTTGAACGTATTATTGAAAGTAAATAATAAACTTGACATTGTTCGATGAGAATAAATGAATTAACTTCATTTATTTTTTTAATTAGCTTATGGAACAGAAACCATTCGTGATCTTGTACCAAAAGTCATACGTGTTCTGGAATTATTAGAAGGTCAAGCAGCTAAAAATGAGAAAACTATGGAAGAATTTCTCGAAATGAAAACACGTATTGAACGTTTAGAATTAGAGAAAAATGAAACACGTGAATTACGTGAAAAATACGACCGTGATGTTGAATCCATTGAAGATCAATGGCGAAAAGAGGTTACTTCGGAAAGTATCTTGAGAAAATTGTTTGACTTGTTTGCTTTCTTTAGGCAGATAATTTAATGAATGTTGTCGCGAAATTAGAAGATGAAAATCGTCGTTTACGCGAACAATTATCTCGACAAAATCATTCCGATCTACCGAGTCCAACTGAAACTATTAGTATAACACGTGAAGAATTGCAATGTATAAAAAATCTAACCGATGAAAATATTAAATACAAACGTTTAATTAAATCAAAAGATAAAGAAATTTCACAAAAAAATCTCGATATCGAAGCGGTACAATCTCAATTGGAACGTTTGTGTAAATTAAATTGTACATTGAGACAGAAAAATACATTTTCAACTAATCAAACTCAACGTTTAATACGTGAAAAATTAGAATTAGAAGTACAATTGAAAGAAAAAGAAAATGTAATTCATCAAATGAAAGATCGTGTTACTGATGATTTAATCAGTCCGAGTTCGCCAACAGTAAATCGATCTCATTCGAAAGGAATCAATAAATATGTTTATTTTTTAAATAGAGTCCGACTTTGGGCTTTGATGTTACAGAAGCACAACGGCCGCGATTTACTTTGGAAGAATTACGTCAAGTACTATGGGAACGTAATGATTTGAAAACAAAATTATTAGAAGTCGAAGAGGAACTCCGATTGTTCAAAGAACAGTAATATGTTTGTTCTACTCTCAATTGAGTACAATGGTCAGAAAGAGAAAAAGAAGACGAGGGCAAAACATTTGTCTGTGTTCAATTAACCATTTGATTAGCAGATGAACATTTGTTTGCTTTTGTTTTTGTGCATTATACTCATTTGAGACATTTAGCCTATGATTACCAATCAATGATATTCTTTCTTTGTTTTGTTTTTAAGAGAGGACGATAATGCACCTGTCGAAGGTCCTATTCCATTAGAACCCGAAGAAAAATTATACGGTTCCAAACGTGACGATTCCAAAGTTCGACAATTGTAAGTCGTTATTATTATTAGTCTTAGTTAATGTTTCATATCTACATATTCCGTCGTCGAAATGTCTCGTATTTGAGTGTTTTTAAATATGCTTTTGTTTTCAGTGCGAAAATTTGCCTATATTTTCCTCCTATTGCTTGCTTTGCAGTCGCGTCATATTGGTAAGCATATGGCACGGCAAGAACGAATGAGACAAGACGAGAAAAAAAAACGAAGCACAATGCATGTTCAGTTTTGTTTTGCATGAGAATAAAAAAAAATGCAGTTCATCGGTTTTTGCATGTTATGTTTGTTTACAGATTTGCGTCTTTTTCCCTGAAACCAGCAGTTGATATGTAAGAATTTTCTCTCGAACTAACACACGACTAATATAACGTATTTCTTTTCCTAACCGGGCACGATGTTCGATCTAATGCATTGATGAAGTTTAACATTTGATTTTCTAAGCTTTGTTGTTATTTTTGTGATGTTTGTAGCTTACGATCCTTCTTTCCAATCGCTAGAAAACCGTCCGTTGTCGAGTCGAATACATCGTTAACAAATTCGACATCATTGACAATGCCTGCAACACCTACAACAACAGCATCGAATGTCATGAGTAGTCGATCGTATTCGACCTATTCATCATCACCTTCAGTTCGATATCGAGATACACCTAAATCCAATTTTCCGTTGCTTTCCCCGCCTGCATCTGAATAAATGTTTATTCTTTCCTCTTCTTCTTCTGTTATTATGTTTATTATACACATATATTATTAAAAAAAAAACTAACGAAATTAATTTATTATTTTTTTTCTCGATGTATTTTGTTTGTTAATCTGTTTGAATTTATGTGCTTTGTCTTGATGTTTATTTGTATATTTCAGAGTGCGAGAGAATTTGTGTGAATTATTAGTTCTGTAGTGTTTTTCTTTTCTGTCTTTTCTTTAGCTTTCGATTTGTCTTTGGTGATAATCCAATGCCAACATCAACATTTGATAATCTATCAACTGCATCCGGCAGTCAAAGAAAATTCATTTCATTTGTTGATGTACTCAGATAAATGACTATCAACAACAACAACGACAATTATTTTTTTTCCGATCGAACAGTGTGCATAAAACAAAATCAAAACTATTCATCGATGTACGTTAATTTCACTTTTCTTGTCCAACAGAATCAAAGTTTTGAACATAACTAGTTCCTTCTTTTCGTTGTTTGCCTTGTATTCGTTTATTTGCTAGTCATACGTTTTTTTCTTCTTCTTTTTCTCCTGTTCCTAACTTGACGTTATTTCTTGTTCCCGTTTACTGATAACATATTATAAATAAATATTATATATGATTATAGAATTTGAATTTCATCGATATTAACAAAAGAATTGATGATTTATTGATTCGAAATTAAATTAAAAAAAAAGAGCGATGAAGAAGACAGAAAAAAAATAAGAATAGATTAAAAATGAATTGATAAATAAAAAAACAAGTTGTTCATTTGTTTTCCAAAATATTTCACTCGGGTTAAAGCGAAAAAAAGAACAAGAAATAGTGAAAATTTTAAAAAAAAAGAAATTGAATATAAGTTATTTAGATACAATATTATACGAAAGAAGAAAAAAAACACAACTAGAACTGTACCAGCAGTTGAAGTCAATTGTTCATAAATAGCACCAATTACATATCACGAAAGAACTAAAAACAAAATTGAAGTCAAATTTAAAATAAAATCATATTTTTATCTTACTGAAAACCATCCTCTATTATTTGCTTGCGATGTTGTTGTTGTTGGAACGATAACATTCGGATTAAGTGCTTCGATGAAACCATCTTCAATATCATCATCTCTCGTCATATCATCGAGCATATCAGTAACAAATTCGATTTCATTGACATCACGTGGTCGATGATAGGAATTCGTTCGTCCAATAGTATCATCGAATGGATTCGGTGGAAAACTATTCAATGTACTCGACATATCTCGCATTTGTTTCGATGGTATTGACCGTCTGCCTACTGCACGTTGTCGTTCTAAATCAGTGAATATATCGAAAATTGGCTGTTGATGAGATGTATAGGAATGATAAGCTGGATTGTGTGTTGTTGATGATCTCGATGGATATGAACCACCTGATTCGTCATTATTTTGATTATCATTTGTTGTAATACTGAAACCATCGGAATATCGATTATTTTGTGCCATTGTACCCATTGTTGGCATATGAGCACGAGGAATATAATATGAATCACGGAATACGGGTTCTCGCATGAGTCTAAACGAAAGAGAAAGAAATATTGTTGTTGTTTTTTTTAATAATATATATAAAATACTTTGGTGACGATGATGATGATTGTCGACATTTCGAAATACAATAGCAAATAACCATGACGAGAACAATGAGTAATAATAATCCTGCAACAGCACTGATAACAGCAACTGCAACTGTCCAATCAGATGAAGGCGATTCTGAATTTAGCACAGATTCTGTTTCATCACATAATCGACCTGTATAACCATTGAAACATCTACATGTTGCATTGTCATTTGTGGAGCAAGCACCCGTGTCTGAATATACACAAGCTTCACATAAACGTGGTTCTGATGTAAATGATTCTAAATAATAAAATAAACGATTATTTTCCGTTCAATTTCATCGAAAAACATACTAGGCTCGTAAGTATTATCATTTATAATCATTTGAATTTCGAGTCCACCTGCATCTGATAATTCGCGATTTCTTTGAAATAATTGGGCTGTGAGATTGATACGTTGGGTGGAAGTTAAAAACATGCCTAAATCGACTAACAAACCCGTTCGTGTGTCTGTCGATGAACTAAATATTAAAATCAACAAACAAACAATCGAATCGTTATAGTCTAGTGAATATTTACGATAGGCTAGACACTAAGATGGTAGATTGATTAACATTTAGACCCATATTATTTAATATTTCAGCAATCTGTGAATCGAATAAAACACGATGGATAGTTGTTTTTGTTTTCAAGAATCAAAAACATACCTCAGTTCTTGTTGAACTAATTGGTGAATTTAAATCAATTGTTCTTAAATCTATTGCGTTCAAGTTCAAATACATTGTAAGCCATGTTGTACTACTTGTTTCTAAAGAAAATATTCAGATGATTTATAGAGAAACAACTTTCAGTTCAGTCTTACTGTTTTGTAGTACACACGAAACATTATTATAGATAACATATGGATCACCTGGACATAGACATGTTTCTTTTAGATTATCGGATGTGAATCCGATAATTGGTACCGCTATTGGACATGTACAATTGCCATCTGTATTACATGTAGAAGGATATGAACAAGAATTTATACAAAGTAATGACAAATCTTTTCGTATGCAAGTATTATTCGTATTCAAAACATTTTGACTGACATCTGTATTTTCACCTAGAAAAGATAAACGAATTATTGAGTAAAATTTAAATTTAATGTTATAAGAAATCATACCATTAATCGAATATCCTGATGTACATCGACATTCATACGAACCAGGCAAATTAGTACAATATGTATTGGCATAGTTTATACAAGCTGATGAATTTTGACATTCATCTATATCTTCACATACATTGTTGGTATTTTTCTAGATACAAAAAAAAATGAAATATTTCATTGTTTTGTAGAATTTTAATACCAGATAGCCAGATCGACAAACACAATCATAACCTCCGTCCTTGTCCGAACAATAGGAACTCGCTATATTACAAGTGCTTGTACCAGCCGTGCATTCATTGATATCTATAAGAGTAATAATGAAATCAAATATGAATGATGGAAATCACTATTTTATTTGAACCTACTTGTACAAAGACCGTTTGTTGTATTTCTTTCATAGCCTAATTTACAGGTACAAATAGCTGTACCATTATTTGCATTTGTTTCACAATTTTCTGTTACATTATTACATGGACCATTGTTCACTAAAGTTCGTTACTATTTATTTATCTATTCAAAATAAAGAAGATACTTACAACAACTATCTGTCAATCGACTGCAAACTACTCCTTCGTAACCAGAAAAGCAGCTGCAACTTGCAGTTACACTCGTTGCATTTTTATTACATGTTCCAAAAACACATTCACATGATTGATTACAATTATAGCCATAGCTTCCATCACCACATGCTACAAATATTTACAAATATAAAATTTGTAATAAAATACTTCAAGAATA
>ERZ778020.3188-NODE-3188-length-10955-cov-3.827890_pt1 | contig 10955 bp, 13 predicted proteins | sample MGYA00375750_ERZ778020 | MGnify/ENA primary metagenome ERZ778020 (study PRJEB29350, sample SAMN05389818) | bioreactor metagenome | isolation source: Ammonium sulfate bioreactor | place: South Africa: University of Cape Town | collected 2014-03-17 ...
CAATCATGTCAAGAATGTTATTCACCAACAAAACCATCGATTTTCAATTGTTCAACATATTTGTTGACAAGAAATTGTACAAATAATACATTCGTTTGGGATATTGTCGATTTTTCATCACAAAATCGTCGAACATTCAGTTCAAGTCAATTAGTATTCTTACAAATGAAATCTTTGATTTTAAAATCGAATTCAATTGAAAACATATCCAATTCATCATTCGAATCACTCAGTTCGAATCTCATCGAACTTGATCTTGAAAATAATCGTTTGAAATTCATCTCGTCAAAATGGTTCAATACAACATTCGAATATCTAACCAAACTAAATCTTGCATCAAATCAAATCGAAACACTGACCGATCTCGATCATGTATATTTACCTAATTTACAACAATTAAATCTTTCAAATAATTCAATTGAACATTTTCCCAATGAAATTCATCGTTGGACTTCATTGACAACATTAGATCTATCATCAAATCAACTTTCAAGCGTTCCTCGATATGCTCTCGTCGGTTTGACAAATCTCACATGGTTATCATTGGCATCGAATCGAAATTTATCTTGTAAGTCAAACATGATAATATTTCAAAAGAACCTATATGTATAATTTCAATTTAGGTCTAGTTCAAGATTCATTTAAATACGCTAAATCTTTAACTTATCTCGATCTATCGAGTACAAATCTCTACGATCTCGATGCGTGTATATTCGTTCAATTGACTGGTTTACAAATTATTCAAATCGAATCTTTATCCATGAATTGTACATCATGTTGGTTGTTAATTGCACGAAAAAATGCGCTACAAATTCATGGTGAATGTTATTCGAACGAAAGTCGACGAGATATTTTAAGTTTAACAAATGATCATCTCGAACGAACATGTTCGCAGACATCGATCGATTGTTCGAAAGATTCTTGTGAACCGGGACGAATTAAAATCGAAGAGAAGAAACTTGTTCAAATCAAATCGTCGTCACTTTTCAAAACATCGACAATTCTTTTTATTTTCGCAATGATTTGTCTGACAATAATTTTTGTTTTTCTACTCGGATTCTATCGTTGGAAGAAAAAGAAGCCGATCTTTTGTTGTCAATATCCGACGCGAAAAACAACGACGATTGCCGAAGCAACACGTCGACAACGTGAACATCATAAACAAATTATCAATCACAATCCTGATGTTATCGAATCCGTGGTAACACATGGAGCAAATATGAATGTACCATCGTATCCATATCAAAACGACGGATATTTTAATGATGAAACATCGAAAAATAAACGAAAACTTTACAATCCGATGTTTGCTGATTTGTCGACAAGCGAAACATCATTCTATTCCGAACATTTATAATAAACAAAACGAGAGAAAAAGAAACTTTTGTGATGGAATCAATAGATTTAATCTCATCTAGGTGTACAAAAGATGAATGATTGCTTTCGTTTTTTTCACGTTTGTCAAAACGACGAATAGTTTATTTCAATAAAAAAAACACACACACACACGTACTAACACAAAGATTTCCACTCTCATGACAACAAATCGATATCATCTTAATACAGATCATTGGAGTAAAATGCGAATGAATGTAAGTAATCGATTCGATTGAATTGATAAAAAAAAGCACGTTCGAATTATTTGAGGTGATTAAAAATACGATTAATATTGATCAACGTGGTCGCGTTCTTAGCTGGAAAAAACATGAAAAAGACGACGTACGACAGGAATTAGAAGCAGCTATTCGAGGCGATCGAAGTCTGCCGAATAAACCAGTGGGACCTGTGCATAATTTTCAAGATGTTCTCACAAGTGAATTAAATGAATATGTTCCTGGTGGAGCTTATTTTCGTCGACGAGGCGAAACAAATGTCCGTAAAACGAAGATTGCATCAGGTAAATCGATATTAAAGTTTAATACGGATTCAATGACATACATGACAGATGATTGAATGACAATTTAACATTCGTTTTTTTTCTCTAGATGGTCATCCATTAATGACAGGCTCACAATATACATTAATGACACTGCCAACAGATCCACAGAGTGATCAAACACGAAGTCGTGTGCCTGTTTTTCAATGTCGAGGAAAAATTTAGTTCTGCCTTCTTTTTCTTTTCTTTTCAATAAAAAAAAACTCTATTAACCTAATAATGCCTTAGTATTTATTTGTATCTACAGACATCTATTGCCAGCTTTTTACATTCTCATGTTAGAATTGATCAATCGTATTCAAATACATCGTTGCTTGTTATTCTTATTCTTATTCTTATTATTTTTTTTTGTATAATATGGGAAATAATAACAGTTTAGCTGGTAGTGGTAGTGGAAGCAGTGCACTAAGAAAACATATTGAAACTGCATCGAAGACAGGTGTTCTTCAATATGATAATAAAAAATTAAAAGAAGTAAACACTCGAATGATTAAATTTCTTTTTGACAACAATAGAACTGTTTGTAGGTTAATCCGGGTCTTTGCTTGCCGAATTTACGGACTCTCTCATTGAACGATAATGAATTACAAACGATTGCAACGGAAATTAGTTTGATGGTTAATTTAAAAAATCTTAGTCTTCGAAATAATCAAATTGGTAGAAACAAATAAACATTCATCATTTTGACTTTTTTAAATTTATTTATTTATTTAGTTCAATTGCCAGACTGTTTTAGTCAATTGAAAAAACTCGAAAATATACAATTAGCTCAAAATCAACTTCAAACAATCCCATCATCATTTGCTAATCTATCATCTTTGAAACATTTAACATTAGCAAATAATCATTTTACAATAATTCCAAATGCAATTTTAAAGTTACCTAATTTACAATTACTCGATTTATCATCAAATCAAATCACTGAAATATCTGATCTCATTCAAACGTTACAAGTCGATGAATTAAATCTCAATAATAATCGAGTAAAAATTAAAAAAACTTTTCATTTTTTGTTTTATGATCAATCTTAGATTGCAAAAATTTCGGATCGAATCCATCTTTGTCCTCGTTTGAAAACTCTACGACTCGACCGAAATAATCTATCGTTAGATGTGATTCCATCGAGTTTATTAATCGATTCGAATCTATCTTTGCTCTCATACGATGGAAATCGATTTGATGAAAAAGCATTTCAAAGCAAAGAAGGCTACGATCAAGTAAACTAAATGTTCACTACTAAAATATTCATATTCTTTTCTTTCGTCTAGTACATGCAACGTTTTACAGCTAATCGTCGAAAACTTGAATAGACATTTTCCTTTGTATACAAGTGTTCCTTTATATTTATAAAAGAAATAAATAATTACAAACTCTTATCTATTGAACTTCATTTCGATGAACTTATTATTTCGCAAATAATCTTTGTTCCTGCCATTATCTGATGAGCTCAATATGTAAATCAAGCATGAGAGAATATTCAGTTCTCTTCTTAGATTACGGCTAAGACAGACAGTAGTATGCGTGAAAAGAAATGGTCTTAACTTAATGAACGACTCTAGTGCATCGTCTGCATGAAAAAAAAAGAAAATAGAAGATTCTCTCGTAATAGTAGTAGTTCTTCTTTTTCTTAATGGTGACAAAAAAATAATTTAGCTCGTCTTTTTTTTTCTTCTCTTTGTCACAAGAGATTAAAAGGAGAAGAAAAAACAAGATGTTTTCTTTTGTTTCATCTACGATTTCATTTATTATCAATGGATTTGCAGTGCTTAAAAAAAGACAACGAATCGGTCTGCTATTTATCATCATCATTTTTTGTTTCATGTCAAAACTGAACAGTGTGAAAATGACAGACTTGATAGGATCAAGATTAAAGAGACAGCAAAAAGATGATGATGAAGCCAAATAAGATAAAACAGAAGAAAAAGAGAGAGAGAGAAAAAAAATATATACTTGAATCTTTTTATGCATCGGTAAATATTAAAAACTAAACCAAGTGCAATTTCTACTAAACAAAAGTTTATTGTTGACAATAATAGACAAAAGAAAACGAGAATAATTTTATCCTGTTTTAAGATCCCGTTTAGAACGTTCTTATCGAACTATAATTACAAAGCGAAAAGCGTTTTCCTTTTTCTTCTTCTTCTTTTTTCCTCGTTCTTTTTCTCGGTCTTTTTTCCGGTCGTCGAAAGAAAAGCATGGTTGACATCGGAATAATAACAATAGCAAATACCCAAACCGTCTTCTCATATCGGCCAATTTATTGAACATGGTTCAAATAAAATCCATGAAGTCTCAACGTTTCATTTGTTTTCTTCTTGTTCTCATTTCAAATCCCATTCCATTTATTTTCGCACGATCAATTCAAACATTTCCCTCATCTGATCATGCACAAATTCGTTTCGAAGGCTTACTAGGCTGCAACTATGATTTGAATATATGCAATGAATATGAGTTCTGTTTCGACGGTAAATATCAAAGCGAATAACAACAAACATATTGATTTGTTTTTACAAAAAAACAACTAGATGATCTTTTCGGACAATGTTGGAATGGTCAAGGTTCGATCGACAATGCATTTACATTAAAAAACGGAATTCAAGATCTTTCATTGAATAAGATAACTGCACTCGAACGCACGTTGGAAGTTCTCGATCGTTATGAACTTCAATGGGGTGATTATTTGACACAGTGTATTCTTTCACGTATTCTATCGGATCATGTACATCGACGATTGAATATGGAACATATGAATGCATTCTATTTGGATTGTTTATATAAAGACAAGATTCTCGATGAAATCGAACGAAATCATATTCAACGAAGAAGATTTAATTTCGATCATCGAAGTAAAATCAAAGAAGAATCTTTTCTTTTTTTAGTTTTGTCTATTGTATTTAGAATTTCTTCAACAAAACATCGGTAGTCTCTATCTCGATAGTACAATGGGTGTACCATTGTTTCTTGAATTACCAGGTCAAGCACCATTGTATTCGGATAATGATTTGGAAACAAATTATGAGATGAAACAAATCGCATCCGATGAATCGAAAATGCGTAATCACAAGTTTACTTTTTTTTCTATTTTACAATTCAAAGATATTTTCAGACGACCCAACTAAAATTATTGTACCAATAAATGAAGCTCATGCTGGTTTATTGGAAACATTACAAATAAATAATAACAAACAATTACTACCAATACCAAATCCAAAACTTAATTGTAGATTTTTGTTTGCTTTTTTTATCATTTGCTTTTTGTTTTGGTTAATTCTAGCAAATGAAAAGTCAATCGATGTCAAACAAATATTGAACTCACATGATGCAGAACGATATCTTACTATCGAAACAAATCGTGGTTTTCTTGTGATTAATAGAGAGTATGAATAAAAATCATTTGAATTCGATTCAATTTCTCTCTCTCTCGATAGTTTCAAAGATCCAATCGAAGCTGCTCAATTACTCACTTATCTAGCTCGAATTAATAGTTGGCCAATTGCGATTTTTACTGATTTAAAGTACTTAAAACAGGACATTTCTTTTAATTGGAATGTTCTTTTGCTCTCTTTCAAGTGCCAATGAAAACATTCTAACGTATCGTATCATTGAAAATGCCTATCGAATCAATGCAAGTACCATAGCTAGTTCAGCACGTAAGTATTTGATAATTATTCAAGCAAAAAAAAAAGAACCTAAGTACTTTCATTGGGTGTTTGTGCTATTTTTATAGTTAACAATCAAAAATTAATCGAAAATCAATTGGATATTCAAATAATCGACTCGGGTATTGGAGATCCTAGTCGAGTAAGAATAGACTCATATTTCTTCGTGCATTGTTCGTCGATGAAAGACATGAGATGTCGTAAATTGAACACAATATTATTGATTACATTGTTATTCCTTTCAGATACTTTCATTCTAAACAATTTTTATGCTAACAAAGATTGAGTATCAATTAGGTTCACATGCAAATGCATATATAATTCATAGATTCACTATGTCAACCAGTTTAGTTCTTCTTTTTTCCTGTGATAGAATAGAAGAGAATTCTTCTTCTTCTTCTTTTTTTTCTACATAATTGTCTAACACTTTTTTTTTTAAAAAAATCGTAAGTAATAATGAGAAGATTTCTTGAATGGAAATAAAAGAGAAAAATTTTCTTTCCGAAGTAATTGTCTTTCATCGTAGGGTTCTCAATTGTCAGTTCAGCAAGCAAATGTTTCACACTGGGGTATTGTGGTATTGGCTACTTGTGTTCTTGTTTTATTTATGATGGGATCATTTGTCATTCTATTCTATTTCAAACGTAACAATCGAATTCGAGATAAATTTGCGGAAATAGTTCGACAAAGAGGTTTAGTCAAGCATGATTATCAAGTAAACAAGTTGTTTTCTTGTGTCAAATGGATCTTTTTTCAAGAGAATCTTAGGATCTATGTCGAGATCGTATGCAAAGTCAACGATCAACACGTCGTATTTCGCCTGAAGTACGACCAAAACATCCGAGTGAATGTTCATCATCGAGAAGTTCGACATCATCATGGATAGAAGAGCCCGTAACAACAATGAACATGGATATTATGACTGGACATTTAATTCTCGTATGTATTTAAACAAAAAAAAAGAAATAGATAATTCAATGAACATCGATTTCAGTCGTATATGGAAGATCATCTACGTGATCGACATCGTCTCGCATCCGAATGGCAATCATTAAGTCTCGAGACAGCCGACGAAGAACGAGCGTCGTGCTCCATTGCACTGTCGGAATTCAATGAAAATAAAAATCGCTATCGAGATTGTTTACCATGTAAGTCCAAAAAATACAATCGACATCGAATTTTTTTTATTAGTTGACATTTATTTCCGGTTTTCTTCTTGATTATGAATAAAACAATGAGTCATAAAAAAAACTGAGAAGAGAAGAAAAGTAAACGTTAGTTCCGTTCGTCTTTCTTTTCTTTTCAACTGTTAATTAGAGTTGATGATCGAAATTCAAGTATTAGAATCTTTTTTTCTCCTATGCATGCATAAGAACTATATACCTTGTGTGTGTGTGCATGTGCTTATTTATTATCTCAGAATTCCAATTGAGACGTCATTATTATCCCCAAGAAAAAAAGACAGTACACACACACACACACATCATTGACGTTTCTTTTCTTTTAATCTTAAAAAGATGATCATACACGTATTCAACTAACAACTGATGATGATGACGATGATGAGGAAGGTGATTATATCAATGCCAGTAAAATTGTAAGTTTAAATAAAGAAAACGGATGTGTAGACGTGATTTTCCTCTTCATTAGACGGACTCGAATCCTCAGTGCAAATATATTGCCACGCAAGGGCCTCTGCCCAATACAACGAATGCTTTTTGGCAAATGGTCTGGGAACAATCAGCATCCGTTATTGTTGCTTTATGTCGACCAAGTAATCGAATATTTATTCTCGTTGTTGTTGTTGTTGTTCAAATAGATTGTTCTAGTCGAAAACGGACTGACAATGTGTCATCATTATTGGCCAGTTGAAGGCTCGACGCGTTTTAGTGATTTCGAAGTAAAACAATTCGACTTCTTTTTTATTTTATCTTGAAATTCAATAGGTTAATCTCGTTTCTGAACATCTCTGGTCGGATGATTATGTTGTTCGAAGTTTTTATTTAAAAAATCTTCAAACAATGAAAACGCGTACGGTCACACAATTTCACTATTTAACCTGGGATGAATTGAGTAATCCACCATCAACTAAATCGTTACTGGATTTTCGACGGTAGGCAATTTATTTTCTTTCTTCTTTTTGTCTCTATCTTAATCGACATGACTAAGTTGCATTTGCACTTCTTTTATTCAAAAAAAGAAAAAGAAAAGAAGAAAAAGAAAAAGCGTGTATATACGTTTCTTCTTCATTTTTCTCCTATGATAATTATTCAGAAAAAAAAAGAATAACTGCCGACTTACACTTTTGACATTAATAGACATTTACATGCGATAGACTATAATAAATGACAATTCTTTTTAGGCAGCTTTTGAAAATTATGCAATTCGGATATCAATAATTGCATAGTCACAAAAGCGACCTGACGAGAAAGAACAAAATTTGACTTTCAATTTCGAGAATTTAGTTTTCATTTGCTTGTCTTTCTTTTTTTTTCTAGAAAAGTAAATAAATGCTTTCGTGGTCGATCATCACCAATCATCGTTCATTGCAAGTAAGGATCTATTTTGAAATATTCGAATACAGATTATTCTCTCGGCTTGATTTAGCGATGGTATTGGACGTACAGGAACATATATCCTCCTTGATATTGTCTTAAATCGCATCTGTAAAGACACCCGAGAGATAAATATAGCTGCAACACTTGAACATATGCGTGATCAACGAGCAAACATGGTTAAAACAAAAGTATGACGAGATTTTTCAAGGAAACAAAGCATTGGTTAGCTTTTTTTTGCTCTTTTCAAAGGAACAATTTGAATTTGTCTTCGTTGCTGTTGCTGAAGAAGTTACATCACTTATCAAATCATTACCACAATAAAAAGAAGAAGAAGAAGCAGCAAAAAATCTTTCCTTCTCTCCCTATTTTCTTCATGTAACCAAATGAATAATAAAATAAAATAAAATAAATATCATTAAACTCATTCAACACTTGAATGCACCTTTTATCTTTTTTTAAAAAGAAAAACTTAATTGACTTGAAGTCTGTTAACCAGCGGCGTGTGATGTCGCTAGTTGCATTTTGTGAAATAAGTTTTGCGAATTAATCGGTAGAAAAAACGGATTGAGATTGACTTTTTTCGATAAATCTTCACCTTTTTTTTAATTTCGATAAAAACAATTTCCTACTTTTGATTGGTCAAGTCGCCCGTCGAATGAGATATTTTACACATGCAAATGACGTCACAAGCGTGTATAAGCTGTCAGACAAACAATTTCTTTAATAACTAGAAAAAAATCTATTCATTTCTTGAAATTAAAAAACGGTGAAATTTTTTTTATTACTATTTTCTTATTATTTTAAACTCAATTGAAAAACAATGTTGCCAAATTGTTTATTGAATGGAAAGTAAATCTTATATTTTCATCAAGTCAATTCTCTAGTCCATATTATTAATTCGAATAGCGAACAGTGAAGTAAACTCGAATTTCGTGTCTTTGTTGTCTTCACAGAAAATTCTCAAAACTTCGTTAACTAGATCTCCTAATGACCAATCCAAGTACTCATTTAATGTCAAATTTAAATCCCGTTCACTTATCAGATGTCACAGCGTCCTATTTTGGCTCGAGTAAATCGAACTGAATCGATCTAAATAACATTTCTTTGTTTTTTTTTTCGTCAAAAGGTTTAACTGATTTGCCGAATAATTATAAAATGAATCCGTCATCAAACACCGATATTCCCTCGCCGTCATCCTCGTCGAATTCATCGACAACGCATCACCATCATCATCATCACCAACATTCACATAATCCCGGACGACGACACGGCGAAGGCAATGATCCATCACGAAAACGCGAGATGCGTTTGCAAAAAAATCGGTAGAAGACGAAAAAGATGTCGAATGAACTCGAGTTTCTTTTGTTTCTATTTCAGAGAAGCAGCACGTGAATGTCGACGTAAGAAAAAAGAATATATCAAATGTCTCGAAGAACGTGTTGCCAGTCTGGAAGCTCAAAACAAAGCTTTAATCGAAGAACTTCGACAACTGAAAGAGCTCTACTGTCAACGAGAGGATACCAACAAGAAAAAATAAAAAAACACTGAACAGTATTTATTCAAGTTTTTCTTTTTTGTTCTACGTATATGTGTTGTTGTCGTGCGCTTGTGTGTGCTTATTTGTTTGCTGTGGTGTTTCATTGCTCTATACATATTTTTTGTTCTACTTCTTCATGTGATCTGTTTTTGTATTAATCAATAAATTTCAACAAGACAGTGTGCCGTAGGATGTTTTTCTTTTTTGCTTTTTGAGATAAGAACAAATGATCTCAATTTGTAACGAGAAAATCTCTTGACATCTGTTGATAATAATTTGTTTTAGAACAATGAATTTAGATTTGCCAACATCGCCAGGTTTTCAACGTTCACAATCCGATCGTGATCTTACGACGACTGAACGTCGACTCAATCGAATTTCGTTGAATGGTTCATCGTCATCATCGAATATACCATCGCAAACACTTCGACCTGTTCTTTCACCGAATTTACCATGGGATCGTCTACAAAAATGGTTCGTTGGTTTTGCTATTGTCACATTTGATCTCGAATTAGGACAATCCATTGAATATTTAATCCCGAATTATTGTAAATTAACTGACAAAGAACGATTGAATATTTCCTATTTGGCTTTTCCCGATACGAATTCGACGGCACTCGGGGATTTTCAATATCATTTTCGAATCGAACATGATTCATCGAGTCTATCGACTTTCGAACAAGAATACAATTCAATCGTGCCCGCTGCACTTCAAATCGATCGACAATCGCTCTTTGGCTACGTCAATTTTCGACAGAAACGCGATGCTAATATAAAACGTGGTTATTTTCAAAAATCTTTCGTTATCCTATCGAAATATCCTTTCATCTCCTTGTTTCTTATTCTCGTCGAGCAATTAGCCAAGATTTTCTTTCAATCAGGTCTTTCCAGTCTCGAATCGTGCTGTCAACTAATGGACTCTCAATGGCCCGAGCCAACACCAGGCAAAACATTACTCTTGCCATTACTCGACAATGTTCTTCAAGTTCGAATACCGACACACGGTGATAAACCGTTTTCACCATCGGATCTCGTTCAATTTCGTTCGATTTTCAGCGAACCGATGACCAATCAAACGTTTAAATTTCCCATCGATGATGACACCGAATTCGAGCCCGATGACGGCAGTTCAACGACGGAAATAGCATCGAAATCCGAACAAATCCTACCACGACTCATTCCATTTGTTTACGATGTTAATACTTATCAATCATTAGCTTGCGTTCTCACGCATATTCAACTTCTTTGGGAATTAATTCTACTCA
>ERZ778020.3197-NODE-3197-length-10934-cov-3.575604_pt1 | contig 10934 bp, 8 predicted proteins | sample MGYA00375750_ERZ778020 | MGnify/ENA primary metagenome ERZ778020 (study PRJEB29350, sample SAMN05389818) | bioreactor metagenome | isolation source: Ammonium sulfate bioreactor | place: South Africa: University of Cape Town | collected 2014-03-17 ...
TGCGGCGGCGCGAGCCCGCCCGGCGGCACCAGCGAGGTCTGCGAGGCCTCCGGTGTGGCCACGAGCACCCGGGTCGACGACTGGTAGCTCGGCGTGGACGCAGCGGCCAACGCGCCGGAGACGAGCACACCGAGCACGACGCAGCCGATCAGCACCCACCACCGGCCGCGCACGAAGCGCACGACATCACGAAAGTTCACGGGCCACTCCAGAAGATCGAAAATCGTTGAGGGCCTCACGCCGTCGACAAGCGCCGAACGGCCGCAAAGGCTCCGTCGATTATGCTACGAGTGATTGCCCGCGGTGTGCCGCCGGCTGACGTGTATACCGATTTCAGGAATGTGCGGCGTTGCAGAAGATGCTTGTGGGGTGCCGGTGAACAGCGCGCGGGACGACTCTCGGGACGATTCTCGGGACCACGAGATCTACGAAAGTATCCGCGCGCAACACGGACCGGAGCGGCTGGTCAAGCTGCTCGCCTTCGACAGTGTCGTCTGGGCGGCCGCGTACCTGGTGGCCGCGTTCGTCCGGCTGAACCTGGACGCCGGAAAGGTGCCGTGGACCCACGTCATCGTGGTGTTCGTGGTGGTCGTGGTCGCCTACGCGTTGGTGAGCTGGCCGTTGCGGCTGCACCTCGGCCGCGCGCCGCTCGCCAGTCTGGACGAGATGCTCCGCCTGGGCGTCGCGGTGTTCATCGTCTCCGCGCTGGTCTTCGTAGCGAACTACGTCACAAACCCCTCCTACATACCGCGATCGATCCCGGTGACGGCGGGTCTGGCGGCGCTCATCGTGATGGCCTGGGGCCGCGCGATGGTGCGCTGGCGGCGGGAGACGCGTGTCGCGAAGCGCGCCGAGCGGGGCAAGGAGCCGGTGCTGGTGATCGGTGCGGGCGTCGCCGGTCTGCAGTTGATCCGGTCCATGGTCAACGATCCCACGTCGAAGTGGGCGCCGGCCGGTCTGCTCGACGACGAGCCCGGGCGGCGGCACCTGCGGATCGACCGCGTTCCGGTGCTGGGTACCACGGCGGATATGGCGACCGTCGCCGCGGAGGTCGGCGCCAAGACCGTCGTGGTGGCGATTCCGACGGCCGGATCCGATCTGTTGCGCAGGTTGTCGCGATCCGCTTTCGACGCCAAGCTCCAGCTGAAGGTCGTGCCGGGCATCAGCGAGCTGCTCGACGGCCAGGTGGGCATCCGCGACGTCCGCGATATCAACCTTCCCGACATCCTCGGCCGGCACCAGGTGGACACCGACATCGCCGCGATCGCGGGATACCTCGCGGGCAAACGCGTCCTGGTGACCGGCGCGGGCGGCTCCATCGGCTCGGAGCTGTGCCGCCAGATCCATCAGTTCGGCCCAGCGGAACTGATCATGCTGGACCGCGATGAGAGTGCGCTGCACGCGGTCGAGCTCTCGATCGAGGGTCGCGCCATGCTCGACACCCCGGACGTGGTGCTCGCGGACATCCGGGACGCCAAACGCATCGCGGAGATCTTCGAGGAGCGCCGCCCGCACGTGGTGTTCCACGCCGCCGCCCTCAAGCACCTGCCGATGCTGGAGCAGTACCCCACCGAAGCGGTCAAGACGAACGTGTGGGGGAGCTGGCACGTGCTCGATGCGGCGCGGAAGGCGGGGGTGCGGCGATTCGTCAACGTCTCCACCGACAAGGCCGCGAACCCGGTCAATGTGCTGGGTTACACGAAGCGGATCGCCGAGGGCCTGACCTCCGCCGTCGCCGGCGAGGCCGACGGCACGTACCTGAGTGTGCGGTTCGGCAACGTCCTGGGCAGCCGCGGGGCGGTGCTCACCGCGTTCGCCGCGCAGATCGCCGCCGGTGGGCCGGTGACGGTGGCCGACCCGAATGTGGAGCGGTTCTTCATGACGGTGCAGGAGGCCGTCCAGCTGGTGATCCAAGCCGGCGCGATCGGCCGCGACGGCCAGGTCCTGGTACTGGACATGGGCGAGCCCGTCAAGATCGATGACGTCGCCCGTCAGCTCATCGGCATGTCGGGCAAGAACATCGAGATCCAGTACACGGGTCTGCGGCACGGCGAGAAGCTGAGCGAGGAGCTGTTCGGGCCCGGTGAGGACGGCCGCCGGATCTCGCATCCGATGATCTCGCACTGCCTCGTGCCGGCCGTGCACCCCAGCCTTCGGCTCGAGCTGATGAACGACGAGACCCACGACCGGGTGATCGCCGAGCTCGCCGACATGTGTGCCGATATGACCGGCCGCACAGCGAGTCTCGCTGCGGAGTAGGGGATCGCGGCGGCGTCGGGATCGGCCGCGTCATGCGCGGGCTATCGGTCGGGTCGCCGTGCAACAGGGGTCAGCGCATCGCCGTCGCGGCCGCCGGTTTCGATCCCGGTGCGTGACGGGTATGACGCTGTTCGGTGGTCAGCCCACGCGTCGATACCGCGCCACGGTACCCCGCAGCGCGGACGCGAGTCGCCTGCCCAGCTCGGCCATGTCGTGGTTCTCGCAGACGTAGCGCTGCCCGTTCCGGCCGATGCGTTCGCGCTCCGCGGCTGGCATGGCAGCGAGCGACCTGATGACCGCGGCCAGATCGGCCGGATCCTCGGCGCGCGCGAAGACCCCGGCGTGCGCGAGCGCGATCGGATCGTTCGGCGCGTCCAGCGCGACGATCACCGGGCGACCGGCGGCGAGATAGTCGAACACCTTGTTCGGGCTCACCCCGAAGCGGTACAGGTCGATGCTGCGATACGTGATGATCGACGCGTCGGCCGCGCGCACCAGGTTCACCACCCGGCTCTTGGGAACCGGGTCGTGGAAGTGCACGGAGGTCAGGTTCCGGCGGCGCACATCCTCGATCAGGTCCTCCTTCGAGACCCCGGAGCCGTACAGGTCGAAGCGCACCCGGATGCCGGTCTCACCGGCGGAGTTCTCGATGATCTGCGCCGCGTCGATGATCGTGTCGAGGCTGTTCGGCGGACCGTGCGCGCCCGCATACACGATGACGAACTCCTCGGCCGGTGCCGCAGGTGCCGCGTCCGGTGTCACGGCGTCGTACGCCGCGCCCGGCTCGTCGGGCGCCGCCGCCTCCTTCAGCCCCGGGATCGTCTCGACCGCGATGCCGTTCGGCACCCACACGAACGGGGGCGCCTTCCGGCCGACGCGGGCCTTGACGTGTTCACCGATGCCCGGCAGGACGCCGACCAGCAGGCTGCTGCGTCGGTAGAGGAACTTCTCCATCCAATCGAATAGCACCACGAGCGGGTGGTAGCGGGGGACACCCAGGATCTGCACCAGCGACTCGGGCCAGATGTCGCGCACCTCGTAGACGAACGGCACCCGGTACCGGCGGGCCAGCACCCAACCGGCCAGGCTCGCGAACGGTTGCGGGTCCGAGCTGAGCACCACATCCGGCGGGCGCACGCCGTAGCGCCGCACGTTCCACCCGTGGCGCACGACGGATAGGCCGAACCCGACCATGTTGATGATCCGCCCGAGCCCGTTGCCCGTGTAGTCGTGCGCGGGCAGCCACACGAACCGGGTATCCAGCGCCGTCTCGGTCCGGGCCCGCCGCGGACGCCGCCCGTCCGGGGACTGCTTGTGCGGCCCGGCGTTCGCCGCCGTGAAGATCGTCGTGTCCACGCCGTCCGAGCTCATCGCGTGCGCGAGCAGGTGATGGCGGGTGAACCCGGCATCCGGGTACTTATTCACGTACTGGTTCACCAACCAGAGCGTGAGCCCGTCGCCGGAGCCCGGCCGGCCGTCATCGGCGCGTGCCGCTACGCCGGCGGGCGGAAGCTCGTCGGCAGGTGTCGCCGGCATATCAGCCCTCGTGATTCTGCCGGGCGGCCACCGCCGCGAGTTTGGAGCGTTGCCACCACGACGCTGTGCCGTCATAGGAGGATGCCGTCGCCGCGACGGCCGGCGGCGGATGGGACCGGCGGCCGCGCTGTACCAATGTCGACCGAGCCCAGATCGACCGCGGCGCCGCCGCGAGGACGATCAGGCCGACCACGAGTCCGTGTGTTAGCAGCGCCGTCACCACCGAGGTGTTGGCGAGCGTGATCGACGCCATGACGAAGAGTTGGATGACGATCATCAGCGGGATGCCGCGGCTGAACTTGTTCGCCAGCACGAGCACGACGGCCAGGATGGCTGACTCGAAGGCCATGCCCCACCAGCCGAAGTTGGCGTAGCCGTCGCCGAACAGGTTCGCGTTGGCGTTCGTCTGCGGCGACCCGAGGACCTGCGCCGCCACCACGTATGCGGGCGGGGTCGCGTAATCGTAGAAGAAGAACTTCGACAGGAAGCTGTATGCGAACAGGGCTTTCGGCCCCTCGGAGAATACGCTCACCCACGCGCCGGTAAGGAACCCCGGAAGGTCCATGAACCGCCGCGTGAACAGCGACGTGATCCACGGCGTGTGCAGCGCCGCGTCGATCAGCGCGGAGACGCTGATCACGCCCACGAACGCCCACGGGATCAAGGCGCTCTGCCGCGGGCGGCTCTTGCGGAACACGAACGCGACGATCAGCAGCACCGGGATGGCGAACAGCACCGTCTTGTAGGCCGCCGCCGCGTAGATCACCAGCTCGCCGAGCATGCCGACGATCACCATCCACCAGCGTCGCAGATACAGCCCGGTGGCGATGACGAGCGGGTTGATCACGTTCGCCTGGTTCGGCACCAGGTAGCCGACCACGCGGTTGTTCGCGAGGTAGTCGGAGAACTGCGCCCGCACGTCGTAGACCTGGGTCAGCGACGGGATGGCGAACTTGATGGCGCCGGACGCGGCCAGACCGCCGTAGGTCGCGGCGCTGAACAGGATGATGCCGAGCCAGAAGACGCGCGGGCTCACCGTGCGGATCCGCGCGCGGAACGCGTGGTCGGGGATGCGCGCGGCGAGGATCACACCGGAAAAACAGGCGGTGATCACGAACGCCATCATCAGTTGCGTCGCGGTGCCGAGCGTGCGCGTCAGGTACGGGATCATCATGCTGGGAATCACCATGACGGCGTACAGCACCCACAGCACGAAATCGGAGGGCCGGGCCAGCCGCAGCGGCATGATCAACGCCATCGCGAGGATCAGCACGATCAGCAGGCCGTAGATCAGCGGATCGGGGCTCGTGTAGGTGAGCTTCGCGTACGAGTAGAACGGCGCGATGAGGTACTGGTACGAGAAGTGCAGCGCCACAATCAGCGTCAGCGTCCCCGCGAACACGAGAAGCCGAGCGTGCTCCTTGCGGAAAGGCATCGGCGCGGAGCTGCTCACGGTGTGCGAGTTTAGTCGACGCGGCCTGGCCGGGGTCGTTCGCGCCGAGGGGCGCCCGTTGTAGGGTCGAACGCGCGTGGCCGGTCCGGGAGATCCCGCATGTCGTTCGGCCGAGAGGGCGGTGACGTGGAACGCGACGTCGGTGAGCCGCCAGCGGATTCCGCCTCGGCCCCCGCTCGCGGCGGTCTCGCGCGGATCCGTCGGCTCATCGCCGGGGCGAGCGGCGGCAACGTCATCGTCATATTGATCGGCAGCCTGATCGGCCAGGGCGTGGCCTTCGCCGTCTCGCCCATCCTCACTCGCCTGTACACGACCGCCGACTTCGGCCTGATGACGGTGTTCGTCTCCGTCATCTCGATCCTCGGAACGGGCGTCCTGTTTCGGCTGGACGCGGCGATCCCGCTGCCGAAGGCCGATCGGGTGGCCGCCGGGATCGCGTGGTGGGCACTCGGCCTGACCACCGTCGGGTCGGCCGTCATCTGGCTGCTGCAGCCCGTGGTCGCCGGGCCACTCGGCCGGCTGTTCGCCAGCCCTGGCCTCGCGGACGTCTGGTGGCTGGTGGCCGTCGGGACGTTCATGGTCGGTGTCGACCAGGTGCTGCTGACCTGGATGGTGCGGGAGAAGCGGTACCGGGCCCTCGGGCTGCGCAACGGGCTGCAGGGCGTCGGGCAGTCCGCGGCGCAGCTCGCGCTCGGCCCGACGGTGCTGCGCTCGACCGGGCTGCTTATCGGACAGGTGATCGGCCGGATCGCGGCCGTCGGCGGGCTCTTCTCCTCGGGCGGCCTGCTCCGCCAGCAGCGGCCCGATCGGCGCCTGATGCGGGAGTCCATCAGCCGGTACCGGCGTTTCCCGCTCGTGTCGTCCTGGTCCGCGCTGATCAATGTGCTCGGCCAGCAGGCGCCGTTCCTCGTCATCAGCGCGTACTACGGGAACGTCGTGGTCGGTCTGCTCGGGCTGACCATCCGGGTGATGGTCGCGCCGGCGAGCCTGCTCGGCCAGGCCGTCGGCCGGGTCTTCCAGGGTGAGGCGAGCGCGGCCATCCGGGACCGGGACCGGCCGCTGCGGCCGATCGTGGTCGCGAACGTCCGGGTGCTCGCCGCCCTCGGCGCGCCGGTGGCGATCGTCATCATGGTGTTCGGCCCGGCGATCTTCCGGTTCGTGTTCGGCGGCGAGTGGACCGAGGCCGGGCGGTACGCGCAGATCCTGGCGCTGGGTTTCCTCGCGCAGCTCGCGGTCTCGCCGGTCTCGCAGACGCTCCTCGTCCTCGAACGGCAGGGGACGCAGCTCGCCTGGGATACCGCGCGGCTGGTGCTCGCGATGGGCGCGCCGATGCTGGTCGCGATCCTGGGCGCCGGTCCGGCGGCCGCCATGGTCGCGCTCTCGGCCGCGTATGTGGTGGCGTACGCCGCGTTGTTCTGGGTGTGCCTGCGTGCGTCCCGCGATTATGACGATCGGCTCAGGGCAGGCACCCTCGGGCGCTGATGCGCGCGCCGTGCGGCTCGCGCGGTGCGGCCCGCGCGGCGGACCCCGGCGTGCCGGCACGGGGACGTGGGCGGGCGATAGTCTGCAGAGCGGTGCGGTATGCGCTGGAGAAAGGGCACGGGCACATGGCTGAGGCAGAGTTCATTCCGTTCGCACTACCGGATATCGGTGAGGACGAGGTGGCTGCGGCGGCCAACGCGATCCGCTCCGGGTGGCTGACGACCGGCAAAGAGGCGGCCGCATTCGAGCGCGAGTTCGGGGCCGCGCTGCAGCCCGGCCTGCACACGGTCGCGGTGAACTCGGCGACGGCCGGCCTGCACCTGGCGCTGGAGGCGGCGGGCATCGGGCCCGGCGACGAGGTCATCGTGCCCACCTGGACCTTCACCGCGACCGGCGAGGGGGTGCGCTACCTCGGCGCGGATCCGGTGCCCGTCGACGTACACCCGGACACCCTGAACATCGACCTCGGCGCGGCGGCCGCGGCCGTCACGAGCCGCACGCACTTCGCCGGGCTGCCGGTTCCCGCCGGAGCGCTGGCCGACTTCGCTCGGACGCACGGGCTTCACGTCATCGAAGACGCCGCGCATGCGTTCCCCGCGTACTCGGAAGGGCAACTCGTCGGCACGGGAGTCAGTGCCGCGACGGTGTTCTCGTTCTACGCCACCAAGACGATGACGACGGGTGAGGGCGGCATGGTCGTCACCTCCGACGATGCGCTGGCGGCACGCGCGCGCACCATGCGGTTGCACGGCATCAGTCGCGACGTGTTCGACCGCTACACGTCGAAGATCCCGTCCTGGCAGTACGAGGTCGTCGCGCCCGGCTTCAAATACAACCTGACCGACCCCGCCGCCGCGATCGGCCGGGTGCAGCTGCGCCGCGCCGAGTCGATGCGGGATCGGCGCGCACAGATCGCCGAGATGTATTTCGACGGATTGGCCGACCTGCCCGTAGCGCTGCCGCAGCGGGCACTGCCCGGAGACCAGCACGCCTGGCACCTGTACGTGCTGCGCATCCGGCCGGCCGCCCCGCTCGGACGGGATCGGTTCATCGAGCGGATGGCGGAGGAGGGCGTGGGGTGCAGCGTGCACTTCATCCCCCTGCACCTACACCCCTATTGGCGGGACACCTATGGGCTTCGGCCCGAGGACTTCCCGGTCGCGACCGAGCAGTTCGCCGGGGCGGTCAGCCTGCCGATCTTCTCCTCGATGACGGACGCGCAGGTGACGAGGGTGATCGAGGCGGCACACCGAGTCCTGGCATGAAACGACTCGTCGACGTCGTCGTCGCGGCCGTTGCGCTCGTGATGCTCTCGCCGGTGTTCGCCCTCATCGCGCTCGCCGTGACCCTGGACTCCCCGGGGCCGATCTTCTACCGGCAAGTCCGCGTCGGCCGGCACGGGCGCCCGTTCCAGATCCACAAGTTCCGGAGCATGCGGGCCGGCGCTCCCGGCCTGAACATCACCGTCGGCGCGGACCCCCGCATCACCCGCGTCGGCCGCATCCTGCGCAAGACCAAGCTGGACGAGCTGCCGCAGTTGATCGACGTCCTCGAAGGCACCATGAGCCTGGTCGGGCCGCGCCCCGAGGTACCGAAGTACGTCGCGCTCTGGCCGGACGATCTGCGGCCGGTGATCCTCAGCGTCCGGCCCGGCATCACGGACCCGGAGACCCTGGAACGCCGCAACGAGGCCGAGGAGTACGGCGACGCGGCGGATCCGGAGGCGTATTACGTGTCGGTCCTGCTGCCGCGCAAGGCGCAGGCGTACGCGGACTACGTCCGGACGCGGACCTTGCGCGGCGACTTCGCGATCCTGTGGCACACCGCGCGCCGCGTCGTGGTCGGCTGACGGTCCGGGCGGCCGTCACTGTAGGGGCCGCTGCCTGTATCAGCCCGGAGGTTTCGCCAGCCAGGTCAGGTAGTGCGTCCGCGCCCACGGGATCGCGTTGAACACGTGATAGAGCCCCGGATGGATGCGCGTCACCCAGCGCGCGACCGGCGGCGCCAGCGTCACCCGACGCTTCACCATCAGAGCCTCGGGGAAGAGTGTGCGCAGGCGCTTGATCGGCACCGCCCGCACATCGCGGTTGCGCGGGTTGTTGACGACGAAGTCGTAGCACACGACCGCGCCGCCGGGCGCGACCGCGTTCCACGCCACCTCGGCAAGGCGCTGCTGGAAGTCGTCGTCCAGCACGGACGAGAAGACCGTCGACAGCAGGACGATCGATCGGCTCGCCGGCTCGATCGCTTCGGTCACCGCGTCGCCGCTGATCACGATCGTCGCCTCGGGCAGTCGGCGGCGAGCCTGCGCCGCCCGTTCCTCGACCAGTTCCATCCCGATCAGGTTCGCCGGTTCGAAGCCCATCCTGATGAACTCGACCAGGTTGCCGCCGGCCCCGCAGCCGATCTCCAGAACCGTGATCGTGGACGGGTCCGTCATACCTGCCTTGCGCATCACTCGGACCATCGCGCGCTGCCGTTCCTGGACGGCCAGCAGCGTCGCGGGCTCCAGCATCACATAACGGCGATCCTTCTCGGGTCGCCGCCGATACCGGTCCCGGATCCGATCGGGCTCCACACACACCTCCGTGACGCGCTCGCGGGCGGACTCGGCGCGGTGGTAACTGGCGGCTTGGACCGTCTGTCGGCTGTGCCCTTGTCCCGGACCATAGCAGCGATGCACTCGGTTCATTCGGCTCCGCGTTATTCTGGCAGCGCCAGTCCGGGTCGCGCTTCGCTGTCCGGTCAACCGGGACGAGCGGAGCGGGACGACGATGGGGCACGCGGGTTCGCGATCAGCGTTGGACCGGTCGGTATCCGAGGGGGCCGCTGTGGCGAACGGCACGGCGAATGGCGCTGCCGGCCCTCGTGTCTGCCATGTGACGACAGCGCACCCGGCCGACGATTCCCGTGTCTTCTGGCGCGAATGCGCCGGGCTTGCCTCGCGCGGTTTCCGGGTGATGCTGATCGCGCGGGCCGATGCCGACGGGTTCCGGCGCGGCGTGCGGATCGTCGCGCTGCCCACCTACGGCAGGCGCGTCGTCCGTATGACGGTCGGCGTGGCGAAGGCATTCCGGCTGGCTTTGCACGCTCGCGCCGACGTCTATCACGTGCACGATCCCGAGCTGGTGCCGATGGTCGTCGCCCTGCGGCTGCTGGGCAAGAAGGTCGTGTACGACGCGCACGAGTGGCTCTCCAAACAGGTCGACGCGAAGCCGTACTTGCGGCCGCGGACCCGGGTCGCGGCGCACGCGCTCACCCGGGCGGTCGAATGGACGGCAAACACGTTCGCCAACCGCGTCATCACGGTGAACGAGGCCTGCGCCGTCATCTACCGCCCCGACAAGGTCCGCATCGTGGCGAACTTCCCCGATCACCACGGCCAGTTCGAAGCGCCCATGGCAGCTTCGACGGCGCGATTCGTCTATGTGGGCGGGATATCCCGGGTCCGTGGGATCGTGCAGCAGGTCGCCGCCATGGCCGAACTGGGCCGCACGGACACCGCGCGGATGACGCTCATGGGCTCGTTCGAGGACGCCGTGCTCCAGCAGGAGGTGGCCGACTCGCCGGGCTGGGCCTATGTCGACTACCTCGGCCCGGTTCCGCATGCCGAGGTCGCCGGGCATCTCGCCGGGGCCGTCGCGGGCTTGGCCACGCTCTTGCCGACGCCCAACCATCTGATCAGCTCGCCGGTCAAGGTGTTCGAGTACATGGCCTGCGGGCTCCCGGTGATCCTGTCCGACTTCCCCGCCTGGCGGCAGATGCTGGCCGGGGTCGACGGCGCCGTCTTCGTGGACCCGTCCGACCCGGCGGCGATCGCCGCCGCCATGCGCTCGCTGCTGCACGACCCGGAGCGCGCGGCCCGCATGGGGGCGGCCGGCCGCCTGGCCATCGACGAACGGTTCAACTGGACGACCCAACTTGACGTGCTCGTCGGCACCTACGGCGAGCTCGGCGTCCGTCCCGGGTGACGGCTCCGCCCGGCGGCCAGGTACGCGCGCTGCGATACTGGTGACCGCCGATCGTCGGCCGCTCGCCGCCCCGCCACCGCAAGGAGCCCACGCCCATGCCCGCACCGCACGCGATTCCTGCCGGCCTGCTCGTTACGGTCGTCGACCACCCGCTGGCCGCATCGCGACTGACGATCATGCGGGACGCCCGCACGGACAACGCTTCGTTCCGGTCTGCGGTGCACGAGCTCACG
>ERZ778020.3202-NODE-3202-length-10918-cov-3.803645_pt1 | contig 10918 bp, 12 predicted proteins | sample MGYA00375750_ERZ778020 | MGnify/ENA primary metagenome ERZ778020 (study PRJEB29350, sample SAMN05389818) | bioreactor metagenome | isolation source: Ammonium sulfate bioreactor | place: South Africa: University of Cape Town | collected 2014-03-17 ...
TGCGAACGTTGACGCGAATGATCTCGTGCAGAACCTCGTTGGGCTTCCCAGCGTCGTAGAGTTTCAGCAGCGGAATCCATAGGCCTTCTTCGTGAATGTCGCGCGCGCCAGCGCCGACGCCGTAACCGCCGATATCGGTGTGGTGGATGGTCGAGCCGAAGAATCCGACCAGCTTGCCCTTATGAAAGGCGGGCAGCATCACGGTGATATCGAAGAAGTGCCCGGCCGATTTCCACGGATCGTTGGTGATGAGAACATCGCCCGGATGAAGGGTTTCGGGTGGAAACGCCTTGACGAAATGCTTGCCGGCGGCGGCGAGCGAATTGATGTGGCCGGGCGTGCCGGTGATCGCCTGCGCGACCATGCGGCCTTGCGTATCGAACAGCGCGTTGGCGAGGTCACCGGCCTCTCGTACGACCGGGCTAAAGGCAATGCGTTGCAGCGCCTTGGCCTGCTCGCTGACGATGCTGATCAGGTTGCTCCACAGAATCTCAAGCTCGATGCCATCCATTGTTGTTACCCCTTGACGGCCATGATGCAGCCGGTGCGGTCCACGGTGGCGCGCCAGCCGGGCAGAATGACAATTGTGGTTTCACGCTCCTCGATGATGGCGGGGCCATCGACGCTCTGGTCGCGCGCGAGATCGCGGCGTGCGTAGACGGGCGTGTCGACCTCATGCCCGTTGAAGCGAGCCTTGCGATGCCCGCCGATATCGTTGGGACGTGTGTTGAGGTCCGGCGTGCTGTCGCGATGCGCGACCGGGCCGATCGCGACAAGACGCCAGATCACCGCTTCAACGTCGACGTCCCGAAGCCGGAAACTGTAGAGGCGTTCGTAGGCGTCCTCGAAGGCGTGCCGCAGCCATGCCGCGTCGTGGCGCTGGCGCGGGTCGGCGTCGAACGTCACCGACACTTCATTCTGCTGGCCGAAGTAGCGCATGTCGGCGCCGAACTGGAACTGGATATCGCCGCTCTTGCAGCCGGCGCTGGCGAGCCCGCGCCGCGCTTCGTCCACCAGGCGATCGACGATCTTGTCGACCGCATTCCAATCCAGCGACGATAGCCGCGACAGCGCGCCCTGGCCGAGATCAAGACGGGGGGGCGTCACCAACGTGCCGAACGCCGATAGCACGCTGGCGAGAGGCGGATAGATCACCATCGGGCTTTCCAGCAGATCGGCGACATAGCAGGCGTGGACGGGACCTGCGCCGCCGAAGGCGAACAACGGCAGGCCGCGATAGTCGATGCCGCGGTCGGCAGCATGGGCGCGCGCGGCGGCGGCCATCGATTCGCCGACGACACGATAGATGCCGGCCGCCACATCCCCGACCGACGTGCCGAGACGATCCGCCAAAGCGCCGAGCTGCTTGACCGCGCCGTCGCGATCGAGCCGCATCTCGCCGCCGAGGAAGCCGTCGGCGCTGAGATAGCCGAGCACGAGGTCGGCGTCGGTAACCGTCGGATTGGTACCGCCGCGCCCATAAGCAACTGGGCCCGGCGTCGAGCCCGCGCTTTGCGGACCGACCTTCAACAGGCCGAGATCGCTGATCGAGGCGATGCTGCCGCCCCCCGCGCCGATTTCGATCATGTCGACCGAGGGAATCAGGATCGGTAGTCCGCTGCCGGTCTTGAAGCGATAGATGCGATCGACCTCGAAATGTCCGGTGACGAGCGGCTTGCTGTCCTCGATCACACAGGCCTTGGCGGTGGTGCCGCCCATGTCGAACGACAGCAGCCGGTCGAGGCCGAGCACCTCCGCGTAATAGGTTGCGGCCAGCGCGCCGGCCGCAGGCCCCGATTCGATCATGCGGACAGGAAAGTTGCCGGCGACATCGACGCCGATCACGCCGCCATTGCTCAGCATGATCAGCGGTGCGTGCGCGAAGCCGCGCTGCTTCAGCCCGCGTGTAAGCGCTTCGAGATAAGGCCGTGTGATCGGCGCGGTGTAGGCGTTCATCACTACGGTGGATGTGCGCGGATATTCGCGGATCAGCGGCGCAACGTCCGAGGAGATTGATACGTAAAGGTCTGGCGCCAACTCCATGAGCAGATCGCGCATGGCCCGTTCGTTGACGGGATTCAGGAACGAGTTGAGGAATGAGACGGCGACGGAAACCACTTTCTTCGCGCGCAATTCCGCCACGACGGCTTCGGCCTGCTTGCGGTCCAGCGGTTTGAGCACTTCGCCGGTGGCCGCAATGCGTTCGGAAATCCCGAACGTGAGTTCGGCTGGTGTCAGCGGTGCCGGGAACTCAATCTGGGGATCGAACATCTCGTAGCGATGTTCGTCACGAATAGTCAGGATGTCGCGGAAGCCCTCCGTCACCAGCAGCGCGGTAGTCGGGCCCTTGCGTTCGATCACCGCATTGGTGACCACCGTTGTGGCGTGGACCACCACATCGGTCACCGCGGCAGGTGTGATGCCCGCTTTCGCCAGCACGGAATCGACGGCGCAGAAGAAGCCGACGTCGAGGCTTTCCGGTGTAGTCAACGTCTTGTCCACCCAAGCCTTGCCGGCCGCGCTCCGCAGCACGACGTCGGTGAATGTGCCGCCGATGTCGACGGCGAGGGCGTAGCTCGATGCGATCGGCCTATCCGTGTTTGTCACGGCGTGTCCTGCCTTATTGTTTCGTATTGCGATACTAAGTCTCGATATGAAAACGATAGTGAATGGAAACTTTGCTGTCAAACTGGATTTCTAGTTGACGCTTCGAATGATCTCTGGATATTTGTATCGTACAAAAAGAAATTGTCTCATATTTCGATACGAGAAGCGGAGGCGACGAAGCGATGACGGCAACCTATCGAGGCACTCCGATCGCTGGCACCACGGTGTTCACCGGCGCCCGCTCGCGTCAGGGCTACCGCATCAACAAATTCGCAATGTCGTTGACCGATCCGAGCAAGCGTGACGCGTTTCGGGCCGACGAGCGCGGTTACATGACGTCCTGCGGATTGACCGAGGCCGAGATGGATCTCGTGGCCAAGCGCGACTGGAAGGGGTTGGTCGCGGCGGGCGGCAACATCTACGTGCTGATCAAAGTCGGCGGTTCGGTCGGGCAGAACCTATTGCAAATGGGTGCGCAGATGCGTGGCCAGAGCTTCGAGGAGTTCATGCAATCCCGTCCTGCCCGGCAGGGCGCCGCCATTGAGAGGAAGAACTGAGATGGCTCGCATTGTCGGTGGCGTCGGCTGTTCGCACGCACCCTCCATCGCGCATTCGTTTGATCGCGGTTTGCAGAACGACCCCGTGTGGGCTCCGCTTTACAAGGGTTATGAGCCGGCCAAGGCGTGGCTCGACAAGTTGAAGCCGGACCTCATCGTCGCCGTCTACAACGATCACATGAATCGCTTTTTCTTCGACGCCTATCCGACCTTCGCGCTCGGGGTGTCCGACAAGCATCCGCAGGCGGACGAAGGCTGGGGCAAGCGCGACCTGCCGGATCTGCCCGGCGACGCCGAATTCTCCTGGCATCTTGCGCAAAGTCTGGTTGAGGATGAGTTCGATCCCACGATCTGTCAGGAAATGACGGTGGATCACGGCATCCTCTCGATCCTGCCGCTGCTGACCGACACGCGCTGGCCTGCGGCGCTGGTGCCGTTCGCCGCGAATGTCATTCAGCATCCTCTGCCGACGCCGAAGCGCTTCTTCCATCTGGGGCAGGCGATCCGGCGTGCAGTCGAAAGCTATCCGAAGGATCTGCGCGTGCTGGTGGTGGCGACGGGCGGTATGTCGCATCAGCTTCACGGCGATCGCTTCGGCTTCATGAATCCGGACTGGGACAACGAGTTTCTCGATCTGCTTGAGCACGATCCGCAGAAGCTCGTGAACCTCAGGCATCACGATTACATGGAGCGGGGCGGCGCGGAGTCCGTTGAGATGATCATGTGGCTGGCGATGCGTGCCGCGCTCGGCGAGAAGGTGCGCCGCATTCACCGCCACTATTATGCGCCGATGCTGACCGGCTACGGTCTCATCGTCTTCGAAGGCGCCGACGCCTGATTTTTCAATCGAGGAACACCATGGGCATTCGTACCGGTAAGGACTACATCGAATCGTTGCGCGACGGCCGCCAGATGTGGATCGACGGCGAGCTGGTCACCGACGTGACCAAGGATCGGCGGTTCGCGGCCGCGGCCTATACGATGGCCGAACTGTACGACATGCAGCACGATCCGCGACGGATCGACGCCATGACCTATGCGTCCCCAAAGAATGGCGAGCGCGTCGGGTTGTCTTTCGTCCAACCGAAAAGCGTCGACGATCTGGTGCGCCGGCGCAATATGGTGAAGACCTGGATGGACGCGACGTGCGGTATGTTCGGCCGCAGTCCGGACTTTATGAACATCACGCTCACCGGATTCGCTTCGGCATCCGACGCGTTCGGGCAGAAGGAAAAGAAGTACGCCGACAATATTTTCAAGTACTACGAATATTGCCGCGATAACGATATCGCGATGACCCACACGCTGATCAATCCGCAAGTGGATCGGTCGAAGCCGGTGGAAAAGCAGGACAAGGATCTCGCCGCAAAAATCGTCAAGGAGACGGACGCCGGCATCGTGGTCAATGGTGCGCGCATGGTGGCGACGCTGTGCGCTTATTCGCACGATCTGCTGGTGATGCCATCGACTTATCTGTCGAATGCCGAAGAAGCAAAACCATATGCATTTGGCTTCGCCGTGCCGGTCAACGCGCCCGGGTTGCGCTTCATCTGCCGGCCGTCGGTGATCCACGAAAATCCCGGCTCCTCGATGGATTTTCCGCTGTCGTCGCGGCTCGACGAGACCGACGCCATGGTGATCTTCGACAACGTGTTCATTCCATGGGAACGCGTCTTCATCTATCGCGATGCCGACATGTGCAACGGCCTCTATAATCGCACCGGCGCGATGCCGCAGATCATGCATCAGTTCTCGACCAAGAATCTGGCCAAGGCTGAATTCATGATGGCGGTGACGTTCGCGATGGCGCGCTCCACCAAGGTCGATGCGCACCTGCATGTCCAGGGTATGCTCGCGGAGATGATCCAATATACCGAGTTCGTCCGCGCCTGCTTGCGCGCTAGCGAGGTCGATGCCGCGCCGAACGCGCAAGGCTTCATGACGCCGGCGGCGATGCCGCTGTGGACCATTCGCATGATGTTCCCGAAGATGTTCATCCGCATGTGCGAGATCGTGCAGATTCTCGGCGCCGGCGGACTAGTTGCCGTGCCGTCCTTTGCCGAACTGTCGGGGCCGATGAGCAAGGATGTCGAGACCTATTTTCAGGCAGCGAATGCCGACTCGCGCCATCGCATCAAGTTGTTCCGTCTTGCTTTCGATGCAGCGGTATCGTCATTCTCCGGCCGGCAGCAGCTTTACGAACGCTATTATTCAGGCGATCCGGTTCGGCTTTCCAGCACGCTCTACGAAATCTACGACAAGGATCCGCATGTCGACCGGATTGCGCAACTGCTGGACGATCTCGAAACGCGGCAGACCGGCGATGGCGCACTCGGCTTCCGCCCGGTTCTCTCCGCAGCCGAATAATTCAACGCGCGGCGAGTGGCGGCGATGACGGTTCAGGATACCAGCGTCACCATTGGCGCGATCGAATTGAAATCGCCGCTGGTCTGCGGGGCAGGTGAGCACCTGATGTATGCCGAAGGCGTACGTTTGGCGCTCGCCGCCGGCGCCGCGGTTGTCATTCCCAAATCCGCCAATGAGAGTGAGGCTGCGAAGCGGCAGATCGACGGCACCGACTACGCGCTGCTGGATAGCAATTGGCAGCGGCTGCCGTGGGATTATGCGCCGCCGCCCGATGCCAGCCTGTTGTGCCGCTCGGGGTTGGCGCAGCAATCGTTTGGTGAATGGATCGAGATGTTACGCGGGCTCGATCGCGAGGCGGCGCAACGCGACGCTTATGTGACGGCGAGCCTCATTCTTGCCGATCTCGATCGTTGCGTCGAGATGGCACGTACAGTCGAGCAGGCTGGCTTGCGCATCCTCGAACTGAACATCGGTGCGCCGCATGGCGGCGAAGCTACGCGCGGTGCCATCGTGCTGGAGCGCGATAGCACACGCGTTCGCGATATCGTGGCCCGCGTGCGCGCCGCGGTGCGGATTCCGATCTGGGTCAAGCTCACTGGCCAGAGCGAGGATGTCGCGGGATTGGCGCTGGCTGCGAAGGAGGCCGGTGCCGATGCCGTCACGATCATGGGCCGCTTCATGGCTTTCGTCCCCGATGTCGAAACGCTAGCACCGATGCTTGGCACCAACGCAGGCTTTGGTGGAGCGTGGGCATTACCGTTGACCTGTCGCTGGCTGGTGCAATGCCGTCGCCGTCTCGGACCGGCGTTCCCGTTGATTGGCACCAACGGCGCGCGTTCAGGTTTGGACATCGCGCGGTTTTTGCTATCCGGCGCCACTGCGGTTCAGGTAAGCTCGGCGGTGTTCACCGGCGGTTCTGCTGTGGTGTCGCGCATGATCGAAGAATTCAGCGGTTATCTCGATCGCAAGGGCGTAACTGCAAGCGCTCTGATCGGGCAGGCCGCCGATCGGTTGCAAACCTATCAGGATCAACCAAGCCGTCCCGGTTACTGGACGGAGTTCGTTCCGAAGGAGGCGTTGCCGCCGTTATGACCAGCCAACCCTCGCTCGATGAGAATGTCGCGACGTTTGATCGGCGGGGGTTTCGCAATGCGCTGGCGAGTTTCCCCACCGGCGTTACGGTGATCTCGACGCGGGGCGAGCAGGGCGCGCTGGTCGGCCTGACCGCGAATTCCTTTACGTCGGTGTCGTTGGAGCCGCCGCTGGTGCAGTTCAGCCTCGTGCGGCGCTCACCCAGCCTGTCGGCGTTTGAACGGTCTGGCGTGTTTGCCGTGAGTGTCCTGACGATCGATCAGGCAGCTTTGTCCAACAAGTTTGCGACACCGGCCGAAGACAAGTGGCGCGGCGTTGATTACGTCATCGGCGAAGCGTCAGGTTGTCCTGTGATTGCCGGAGCGCTCGCGGCCTTCGAATGCAAGACCCACGCATTCCACGACGGGGGCGACCACGTCATCATTGTCGGTTACGTGTTGCGGTTCGAGAGGCTGACGGTGGGCGAGCCGTTGTTGTTCTATCGAGGGTCCTACCGCGCCATGACATCCGACAATGAATTCCCCGATTATGCCACGCGGAATGGACCGCGAATTGTGCCGCCGCTGAATGGATTCGATCCGTGGACGGCCGGCTGACAGAGCATCCATGGACAAAATCAAATCGACAGCGTTGGAAGCGCCGGGCAATGCGATGGAAGATGACGAGAACGCCGAGAAGGGCGGGCCGCTGATCCAGTCGGTCGCCGCCGCTACCGAAATTCTCGAAGCGCTTGCCGCAGCCGGACAGCCGGTGCGGTTGACCGCGCTGGCCAATCAGCTCGGCGAGACCAAAGCTAAGATTCACCGCCATCTGTCGACCCTGAAGGCGCTTGGTTTCGTCGATCAGGATAGCCAGACCGAGTGTTATCGACTGGGTCCGAAGCTGGTCCATCTCGGACAAGCGGCGACCGATCAATTCGATCTGCGGCGGCTGGCCGAGCCTTACATGGTGCGGTTGCGCGACCTGACGCACCAGACGGTCGTGCTCTCCATGCCCGCGAATGGCGACGCCATCGTCAACGCCGTGGTTGAAAGCCCGAACATGGTGACGATCTCGGTGCGGCTGGGTTATCGGCTGCCGGCGCATACCTCGGCGCAAGGGCGGGTAACCCTGGCATTTTCTCCGGCGGCCGTGCAGCAGCGTGTGTTAGCGCGCAAGCTCAGTGCACTCACGCCGCGCACGATCATCGATCCGCTGGCGTTACGGAGCCGTTTGGAAAAGATCAGGCAGCAGTTTTACGAAGCCGCGATGGATGAGACGCTGCTGGGCATTTCAGCGGTGGCGGCCCCAGTGATGAATTTCGATCACGAACTGGTTGGCGCCATCGCTATCGTCGGCACCACGCAATATGTCCACGATCCGGTTGAGCCGGAGCAGTTGAAGCTGTTGCTTGCCTGCGCCAAGGCGATGTCGCTGAAATTGAATTCGAGCGCGTTCGAAGGGCTCGGCGTGCCGACGCTCAAGGAATTCATTTTCGATTGAAGGGGACGGCAGCGCCGCGAGGTGTTGCCGCCGGGAGTTGAGAGGATCGTCGCATGGACCTGCACAAGATCGATTGGGAAGCCCTGCCGTGGACGCCGGTGCGTGAGGGGGTCGATCGCAAGGCGTTCTCAGGCAGCGCGGCGACGCTCGCCTTGCATCGGTTGATGCCCGGACACGAGCCGAAGCCGCACAGCCATACGTACGAGCAGATCGTCTACATTCTCGCCGGCCGCATCCGCTTTCATGTCGGTGATGACGTGCAGGAGCTTGGGCCCGGTGGGTTGTTGGTGATCCCTTCGAATGTCGAGCATTGGGGCGAGGTGGTCGGCGACGAGCCGGTGTTGAACCTCGATGTGTTCACGCCGAAGCGGCCGGAGTACGCAGCCTAGGGGGCGGCCTTGTTACGTCGTGAGCTTGCGGACGTCGATGGTGCGAAAGCCGGCCTGTACCGTGATCTCGTAGTGATCGGTTTGCAGGATGTCGGTGATGTGGCGCGGCCGGTGCGCGACGACGTTTGTGCCATTGACGAGGCGCACGCTGTCATAGATCACCCCCGCGCCACCACTGGCCCGGATCTGCTCGCCGAACGGCTGCGATGCCGCGTAGCTTTCGCTTGCGTAGATCTCGGGACGCGACGCCTGCTGTCCCCGGATATCGAGATAGTCGCCCAGCAAGGTGGCGACATAGGCGCGATAGCGTCGGCTCATGGTGGCAACGCCGCGGGCGATGGCTTCGCGCCGCAGATGATGGCCGACTTCCGCCGCCGCCGTGCGGATATCGTCGGCGGCATACCATGCGCCCAGATCGGGACCGTTGAATCGCATACCGCCCGGCGCGACATGCAGGAATGCGGCCATGACGATGCTGGAATTAGGCGAGCCGTAAACCCATTCGTTCTGGGGCAGTCGATTGATGCGCTCCGTCACCAGCCTGTCGTTGGTCCAGCCGACCAACTCCATCACCGCGGTTAGATCGGCCGTGGTCGCAACCGTGTCGAATAGCCCGATCGGCGGAAACTGCGACGGGATCAAACGATGGGTCGGTCGCGGCGCGGTGGCGAACGTATCGGTCACCGGAAGACGATTTCCGATTCGTTGTAGGGCGTGAACGCTTCGTCGATTGCATTCGGCTGCATGTAGAGGCCGCCGCGCGCGCCATCGAGGAAACGACGCACAGTGAGCAGGCCGTCTTGCGTGCCGGAGGTCGCGAGAGACAGCGGAGACTGTCCGCCGAAGACGGTGGCGCGGTGCGGCGTTCGCAGCCAGTCAACCCCGAGGCGTTCCTCCGCGAAAAGAATGCCGAGCGCCTGATGGATACCCAGCATCGCCGAGATGCGCATCAATACGTCGACGTCGAGCGTGAACGCGCCATGCTCCCGCGCCTGCTTGCACCAGTTATGATAGGTCGAGCGCGACGGATAGCCGAGCACCAGGCGGCGCTGTTCTTCCGTCAGGCCCCAAAGATCGGCGATTGCCAGGAATGTCCGCAGGGCAGGTGCACTGAGGCGGCGCCGATTGGCCGCCGCAAATCGGGAAACATCGATCTGGCGGGATCCTTCGGCTGGCACATTTGCTTCTGGCATCTGGTCCGGCAACATGGCTACATCCTTTCAGATATGGATATAGTCCATATTTGGACAATTTTCAACCGACTCGATCAAGGATGAGTTTCGGCCGATACATTGCACGGAATGCGGGCCGGCCCTCAGGCTTGGCAAGCTGACCGGCGGACGACGCCCGTTCTGGAGGGCATGTCATGGTCAGATGGAGATGGCTGGCAACAATGCTACGACGTGCTTCCGCACCCCCACCGTTGCATCGGATGCGTCGCATGACGCACAGGAAGACATAACGAGCCATCAAGCTGAGCGACCGCCAGATCGAGGCGAGCCGCATCACTGCGCTTCGATAACGAATCCTTAGCTGCCGGAACGCTCAGAAAAGTAAGTCGGTTGTTATCAGCGACCGAAGTGTATCGAGAATATTCGCGCGGCTTATGCCGTGCGTTCTGCTTGTTGGTAGTGTCGCGCGGCGGTCGCTTCGAACGTTTGCGCGGCGGGCTGTTAGATCTTTCCCAATAGCAGCAAGATCAGCAGGATGACGATGATCAGGCCGAGGCCGCCGCCGCCATAATAGCCGGTGCCGTAAAACGGGCCGCCGCCAATGCCGCTGAAGCCGCCCAACAGCGCGATGATCAGAATAATCAGGATAATGGTGCCAATGGACATAGAGAATCCTCCTCAGCCCGACGAGCCAGAATGCAGATGTCAGGGAGGAAACGATTTCGCGACAGTACGGTTCCTGTCCACGGATGCAGCTTTCAACTGGCGAGAGTTATTACTATGCATAGATTCGAGATATCTCACGATCTCGTAGAGGAGGCATCATGTCCGCACCGTTGATCGTTTCGATTCCACATCGGTTGGGCCGTGAGGAAGCGCGTCGGAGGTTGCAATCCGGTTTGACGCGCGCGGCATCGCGCGTCCCGGCCTTGAACGTTGACGAAGAACGTTGGGATGGTGATCGTATGATCTTTCACGTCCGCGCATTGGGACAGGCAGCATCCGGGCTTGTCGATGTCGCGGACGATCATGTTCGGCTCGAGGTGACGCTGCCGTGGCTGTTGCAGCGCTTCGCCGATGTCGCGCAGAAGGCGATCCAGCAGAGCGGCCGGCTGCTGCTGGAGAAGCGTTCGTAGGCCGGCGAAGCCGCGTACCTGTGAAGAGCCTCGGATCATAGCTTGTCAGAAAGGAATCTCAGGCAATATGGTTCGATCGCGGGGGAGGGAACCGAACTTTTGAGTCGGCACGACAT
>ERZ778020.3224-NODE-3224-length-10873-cov-3.749029_pt1 | contig 10873 bp, 10 predicted proteins | sample MGYA00375750_ERZ778020 | MGnify/ENA primary metagenome ERZ778020 (study PRJEB29350, sample SAMN05389818) | bioreactor metagenome | isolation source: Ammonium sulfate bioreactor | place: South Africa: University of Cape Town | collected 2014-03-17 ...
GTCCAATTGCTTTTATACAAAACTTTCGCTTGTGCACTTGTATTAAATAATTTTTCGACTGTCGTATGTAAACGTTGTTGAATATGTTCATTCAAACGATTTTCATGGGGTCCTTCGATTAATTGAAAAAGTAAACCGCCACCAAATGCATAGGCAACAACTAATAGACAAAGGCCAACACGAGAAAATATCAATGTTGTCAATGATTTACAACAATTTTTACACCGTTCCATACGTTGTGAATGTAGACTTTTGGGTTGACCAGCAGTATGTTTTCGCTGCTGTTCAACCAGCTCATTTCGTTGTTGTTTCCTAGCCAAATGAAAGTAAAACATGATTAGTTTCGTGTATTCTGCTTGAAGACAATAGAGAATGATTATCGTTGTCTATTATATTCACACAAAAAGAAAACAGGGAAGGATACCACGCGTATGTCATCAACATTAATCGATCGATCAGATGTTTCACATATGTTTAACATCGAAAGAATTTTTGTTTCTTCATCGATTTATGAAAGTGATTCGAGATAAATTACTCACAAGATAGATCCATTTGGTACTGGAACTATGAAATTATCATATAAACTATGAGTACTAGACGAATGGAGCTGATTTTCGATAATCATTTTTGAATCATATAATGATGTTTGATTACTTAATATCTCTCTCTCTCTCTTTTGACAAAAGAAAAAAAACTCATAATTACAAGTGCAATCGAGTAGAAAAACAAACAAAAGATGTATTTTGTAACCCTGGATTAAGATTATCGTTTCGATATCGAAGAAAAAGCTTTTTCTACCTGTTGTTGTTGTTGGTTTGTCATGATAAATAATCGATTGTTAGTAGAAATAAATAAATTCTTAACTATATAATGTTATTTTTCTCGAAAGAGATTTAGTTTTGTTTTCTTCGTCTGAATCGTTAGCAATCGATGAGCCGTTTCTGATGATGTCATTACACTTGATCGAATAATATATATATATATATACACATAGAAGAAACTATTGGTTTACTCGAGAGAGATTGTGTATCGATTAATCGAATTATACATGAAGCAAAAGAGAAAACGATAGGAAAAAAATGATTCTCTCCTGAGATATTCGATTACGATTAATAAATGAAAAATGAAATATTGATAGGAATTTTTCTCGATTAAAAACCTCTTGAGAACAGATCTTCACTTACCTCAATGCTCTGCTTTGTCGAACTACGTCGTATATATCATGAAAAACTCGATAGTAAAGAAGAGACATTGCAGATTGATAAACTATATATATATATATATTTCTATCAATAAACAACACAATTAATTTTCTTTTTGATTTAAATTAAACCAGATTTCGATAGATAGATGTGTGTGTGGTATTCATTAGAATAAAGTACTTCCGTTTTATTTTGGCAACAGTATCGATATGTATTTGGTATATACAGAGAACGATCGAGAGAGAGAGAGAGAGATAGGGAGAAAAAAGAAGAAGGATATTGACATTTGGACGAGTATGTTGCATATGCATAGTTTTTAGTATTATTATCGACATGATTGGAAACTGAATGTGATTTATGCTCGGTTGGTAAAGCAAATGAGAAAAGAAAAGAAAAGGAAGATCGCAAATTAATGACAACAGCGTTTATTTTACCTTGTAATTTCATGTAGAAATTGAGAAAGATTATACACAGCAGGATAAAAGATCAACGACATTGGTAATGTTCGATTGTGATTCTCAAATATGAGCCGAATAATTTATTTCTTACGATCAATTATCAACAAAATACATCCGGGAATAAAGAGCAAGAGAGAGAGAAAAAAATGAATTTCGATTGTTATGTATTTTGTAATTAACATTGAGCAATGCATATTATCTAGTTACGTAGTTGAATTCTTGATTATCTCAAGGTTGGGGTTTCTCGTTTTTCATTATCGATTATCGTTGATCGATAACTATCATTGTTGTCTTTCGGATGCCTATCATTTTGATGAGATCTATAAGGTTGTTGTTTCCGTTCCTCATCATCACCGCCACATATGTAGTGACACATTTTGACAAGCTACTTTTCATTGGTAAATTAGTTAAAGCCAATCGTGTTGTCTAAGACTATAGAGAGAAAGTTGAATTGAATAGAATAGTAGATCGATCGTTCACAAACATGGCTGTTCGATCCGAACGTGAGAAATCGAAAATGCAAGAGAAATATCAAATTATTCTTGCACAAATGTTGAGAGAAGAGGACAATCGATATTGTGTTGATTGTGATGCAAAAAGTAATTGAAAAGAAACAACAAGTTATTTGTTGAGATTACATTTGTTTTTTCTCTATTGTTTCTTCGATTAGGTCCTCGATGGACTAGTTGGAATATTGGCATATTTATTTGCATACGTTGTGCTGGTTTTCATCGAAATTTAGGCGTTCATATATCGAAAGTCAAGTCAGTTAATTTAGATTCATGGACAGGCGAACAAATAACTGTGAGAGATTAGACAAAAAAAAAAGAAAATATTTTATTTACTTTTATTGTTTTTTTGTCGATAGTCTATGCAAGCTATGGGAAATAGTCGAGCACGAGCAGTTTACGAAGCGAATTTACCCGATGGTTTTCGACGTCCACAAACGGACTCGTATGTTGAAAACTGGGTGAAATATTTCAACAACAAAAAAAACTGAATTTGTATTTAAGAGCTTTGGAATCATTTATTCGATCGAAATACGAACAACGTAAATGGATTGCAAAAGAATGGATTCCACCGGCGATTACAGTTTGAGTGCTGTTTTTATTGAGAAAATTTGTTCATTTTTTTCGAGTTTAGCAAATCGAAGCAGAAACTCAAGAGCAACGAATCGAACCGGATATTGATACGAATTCGAATACTGGAAATCTATTAAATTTAGAAGATGAACCAACACCAGTTTCAACGACGATAAAACCGTCTGAGAATCTCATTGATTCATTAAGTGAATTATTTCCGTCAGCAAATTCTAGTCAAACAACAGATAATGAAAATATTTTTTCGTCGTCAAATCAAATAATGACAACGAATGAGAAAATCATGGCATTATTCAATCAACCATCGACATTGAATAGTAAAGAATTCGTTTATTTATTTTTTTGAAACCTTTGTTTTCAGGTTTTACTAGTCATCAAACATCGATGTCATTCACTCATAATCTTTGTCAACAAGCCGGAAACACTCATTCTCCATCTCAAGTACATCTCATATCCGGAATAAACAGTCCTAGTCCGAAAAATACATTTACTTCTGAACAAGTAATATTCTTTTTGGCTTTTTTTTTCTATTATGATTTTCGATTTTATGTTAGATAAACGCACAGTTTTCTCAGCTATTGTCATTTTCCAATCATTCGATACATCCTGTAACTGAATACGTGCCGACATCATCGGATTCAATTTGGCAATAAGATATCAGCAGAATTGTGTTTTATCGTTGTATACGTTTTGAATGAATGTCGTAATAATAAATCAAATAAATCTACATACAAAGAAAATTCTTTTTTGATCATCGATTGAGTTTTTGTAGATAATGTTTCGTAAAGATTTTAAATCCAAAGGTTACACTCAAGTAAAATCTTCCGATAGAAAGAAACTTCGTCAACAATTTCAACAAACATATCCAACAGTAACCGATGAAATTCCTTCCTTAGTTATTCCGACTGGTAAAGGTGACGATTTTACTTCATGTAAAATCTTATTGCAAACGGGTGATGATATTTTTGTTTATTCAACAAATAAAATTCCGTGGTTTTTCATAACCGAAGATCAATCAACAAAAACCGAACGTATTCTTCCCACTGTTTATCTTCTATGGAAATTTCCCGATTTAATTCCATTAAAATTTCATACGAACAAACATGTTTTCAGTAAATTACTCAATGGTGCTGATTTGATGCTGCCCGGTGTGATCTTACCGCCAGGTTCGGTTACACCGCAAACATTTCGACATGTGAAACGCGATGAACTTTGTACGATTTGTTTGGAGGACAATCGATTTCCAATTGGTCTCGGACAAACGACTATGGACGGAGAAGATATGTATATGAGTGGAATGAAAGGACGTGGAATTGCGATATTACATCTTTATCAAGATACTCTGTGGAATATAGGACCACGAAGTGAAGGACCCTATGAAAAAGAAACAAGACAATTGTTTGTTACAGACGGAGGTATGAGAGAGGAAAATACAGTTGAACAAGCTTGTGCTCAAGCTACGAATGAAATCAATGATTTGAATTTAAATGAAGAATCAACAACAACAACAATAACAAGTGAATATATTTATTCCTAAAATCTATTTAATTCTTTTTTTGTTAATTTAGCGACAGTATCTGACGAACCATCGAATCAACCACCTGAATCCATGGATGAAATTCTCGATACAATATTTTTCTATCTCTGTCAACGAAAAGCAAAATCCTATGAATTACCTTTGCTAGCCTCTCATTTATTTACTGTCATGCAAGATTGTGTACCCGGTCTAACACTTGACGTTAAATTGAGTTCACATAAAAAATTCTCGAAATTTCTTCAACATCAAAACGAAATCAATCATTTGATTACTCTCGAAGAAACAAAACCTGGTGTACTTGCAATTACATCATTCAATACCGCTGATAACGAACGATTACATCGTTTTCGTATACCAGCATGGTTGAAAACCTTTCTAACCAAAGTATCCGATGCTGCTAATGTGGAATCGGAGAGTACATCGGTGAAATACACATTTCCAACAATTACTGAACTGTGGAAAACAAATACTCGTGTCAATGAAATCTTAGGTTGTTCGTCATCAACAAATTATTTTCGTGCTGAAGATATTCGACAAGCTGTCAGCTCGTACGTGAGACGAAACAATCTCAATCAGGAGAAACAAGTCAAACTAGACGGTAAACTTGCACGTTTATTTAAAAATCTCGATGAATCAAGTTTAATCAATTGGAATGAATTGTACAATGGCGTTTTCGATGCAATGCCACCGTGTACGGAATTAGCTTTTGTCTATCTCGAACAACCGATTCGAATCAATGGACATATTCAACCGATTGAACTCGAATGTATCGATCGAAATCGAAAACGACAAACATTTATTCGACATCTCGATACGTATCAAATCGATTTAAATGATCTATGCAAACGTATTCGACAAGGTGCGTCTGTCAGTGCAGTTATTAACGAAGCTGATGAAGGTAGACGTACAGGTCGTGTTGTGATGGCACAAGGCAATCAAATTTCATTTATCATTCGATTGCTAAAAGAAGAATTCGGCGTACCGAACAAATACATTCGAGAAATATAAATCTTCTATAGAAAATTGTTTCTTTTATTTCTCTGACTTTAAACACAAATGACAATACACATTGGTTTTTTTTCTATACAAAAAAAAAGAAGAGAGAAGGCAAATGATATCGATTGACTTGTTGTTCTTGTTTGTTTGTTTTTCTATTTTAATAAATTGTTCCTCGTATTTGACATTTTTGTTCGCGTGTACGCATCTTTCGACGAACATTTCGTATACGTGCCGATAGACGAGATGTTATTAAGCCCTAAAACCAAAATCAAATCAATCTCTTTTCTATAAACACGAAAAAAAAACAATGAGCCTGCATACATGAGGATTAATCGTATCTTCACAAGCTAAACATGGATATTCTGTGATTAAAGCAATGCCAATCTTTTTATATTCGACACCGTGGGTTAATTGAGGATAAACATTCATGTAAAAATCAGCTGCTTCACGTATTAATTCATTCATAACTGATTCAGGATTTCCTTAATTGTTAGAAAATGGAGGAACAAATTAGTAATCGATATATATATATCAGACGTCATATATTTACCCATGAGAAGTTCATGTTGAACTTTATCGCTAAATGTTGGTAATAATGGTTGATCAGGAATTCGACTCAGACCAATTTCCTAATACGAAAAGGTTAAGTTTCTATTGAATGATGTTGTTTGTTTGTTTGCTTTCTTACTTCAGTATTATTGATCTGAATACTCGATTGAGATGGCTGTCGTGATGAAGTAAAATGATTAACTTCATCAAATGTGTCATCATTTGTTGATACACGTGTACGTTGACGACCTATTGGGCTTCGCACATTCGTCGTATTGGATGGAATATCTTTACTAATTGTTGTTTTTTTAGCTACACGTCGACGAGGAAGTGATGGATCCGATACTGAATCCTTCAAAAACAAAAAAAAACGAATTCAACGCTTTAATAGAAATTCTCTCTTACTGATTGATAATCAGTGCGTGATAGTTTCAAAACTTGTTCATTATCATCCTAGAAAATTGAATATGCTGTCAATGAGAATCATCAATCGAAATGATCTTACAAGAGATGAACTACGTTCACGACGAAAATTCAATCGTTGTGGAGATGTATTCTGTAATTAGACGATTCGAAAGTAAATGATCGATTGAACAAACAAATGAATTTACCTCAAAAGGACCTTGAGAACCGTCATTTGAACCGAGAAAATCATGCAAAAATATCGTCGAAGATGACATTCTTTATTTGAAATAATGAACAGCCGCAGTCGAAGAGAAAAAAGAGACTTGCAATTCTCGTTCAATTCGTTCCGAATATTAGCCTATCAAAATCCAACTCACAGATGTCCTTCTCATTCAAATTCAAGATTTAAGTATTTATATTTCGTCTTTTTTTTAAATATTTCCGATATACCTAAAAATGTTTGAGAATCATCAATGACGAATCGAAATATCGAGCGAAAAAGAAAAAAGAAAAGACAATTATAACAACACCGAGAACAACAGCACATCAATTAGTCAAAATTCACAGGACATAGGTTAGACAAGAGAGACATGATAACACAGATCTATACATAGAAAAAGAAAAGAAAAAAAAGAAAGAAAAGAAGATGAAATATTGCTGTAAATAAAAACGCACAGCTAGTAAGAGAAAACAATATAAGAAAAAAAGAGAGAGAAAATGTTAGTTTTGTGAAAAAAAATAATGAAGTTCGTTCAAAATTCTTCAAATTCTTTTACAAATTTTTCGGTTGTTGCAATACGGACTAAAATAAAAACGATGAGAATTTACAAATGATTTCGAGAGAGAATCTGTCGAACACTTACGTGCTTCTTCTTCATATTCATCGAAATTACTTGGATCACCGGGTCCTTTCGTTTTAGGCACAAATGGTGGTTCAACTTTTTTCTGATAAATAGCAATCCAATCGGTTGTTGAAAACCATTTATGAGTTTTAATATCATCCACACCGTTTTTCAAATTTCCGTATCGTTTGGTTAGATCGACTTGAAGAAGATTTCGTAATAGATCTTTTAAATCACTTGAAAAATGTGATGGATATCGAACCTTAAAACAAAATAAATTGAGAACGTTTCGTGTTTCTTTTGTTTATATTAGCTTTCAATTTACTTTTCCTGATACAATTTTCTCATAAATTTGTATCGGTTGATCAGCAAAAAACGGCGGATAACCCTGAAATTCGTTGATAAATTAATCAAAGAGTTTCGTTCAAAACACATACAGCTGACATTTCATAGACTAACACGCCAAGAGCCCACCAATCGACAGCTTTATTATATCCTTTAGATAAGATAATTTCTGGTGCTAGATATTCTATTGAATCAAACGAAAAATAGCAGAAGATTATTAATTATACAAGAGTAGAAATGAATGTCTACCTGGAGTACCGCATAGAGTCCATGTTCGTCCTGAGAAAAAACAAAACAATGTTAAGAACATCGAAAACGAACGATGTTTACCTTTGATTTTTTTGGCAAAACCGAAATCTGTCACTTTCAAATATCCATCGGCATTGATTAGTAAATTTTCGGGCTAGAAGAAATTTGATCGAATTTTATTGACAATTCGTCTGTTTATTACTTTCAAATCTCGATAGAGAATATCCAAATAGTGAAGATATTCGAATGTTAAAACAATTTGTGCAGCATAGAATCTCGCATGTTGTTCACTTGAAATCAAGACAACAAACAGTCGATTTACTAATTCATTGGATTGTTCTTCTGTTTTATTTTACCTGAATCGGCCAACTTTACGTAAATGACTAAACATTTCACCACCGGGTACGAATTCTAGTACCATATATAAATAAGAATTGTCCTAGTTGAATAAAAGAGAACGTCGACAAGAGAATAAATCTTCTTCATTTTACTTTAAAATGATGTTCTAAATTGACGAGAAAAGGAAAAGAGATCGCTTGAAGAATACGTTTTTCATTGAGTGTATGTTCAATTTGTTTCAATTTAACAACCTAAGAGTAAAAACGATTGAAGGTCATTCGCATTCGATACCGAACGGTTACTTTTTGTTTGTCGAGAATTTTCATTGCATAAAAATTTCCAGTCGAAGAATGTTCGACAAGCATAACACGTCCGAATGAGCCTAAGATAGATCCATGAAAAAACAAAGATTATCCTGTCAGATGTTTGTCTACCCGTGCCGAGCGTTCGAATACGTTCAAAATCTTCAGGTTTAGCCGTATTCTAAAGAGAATAAAGATTAATTCTATAAATAGCCCAGCAAATTCTTCTTTCTCTCTCTCTCTCTCTTGTTTTATGAAGATACGGATCGGTAGTAGTTGAGCACGAGATTTCAAAGCATCTAATTGCTTTAATTATTGATAATAAGGAAAAATGTATGATTCGATGTTTTTTCCGTTGTTACGAGTAACAAAAACTGAGACGAAATCTCGACTTGGAATCTTACCATAATCAGTTATTTCGAATCACAGTTTGATCTTTTTTTTTGTGTTTCATCCACAAATAAAATTTTAAAAATAAGAAGCAGAAAAAGGAAAGGAAAAACACTGATGCAGACACCGGAAAAAAAGATGATGCTGCTATTGTAAATTGAGGCCGAAGAAGAAGAAAAAAAGAAGAAAAGTTTTCTCACTGCAATGTGTGTGTGTGTGTCTGTGTTTTTTCTTCTTCATCTAACTTTTTCTTATACTCTAATTGCTAACTCAACACCAAAGATAATTTTCTTTTTCATACCTGGCCTGGTTTATCATACTTGACTTGAAATTCATCTTTTGCTTTAGCCAAAAACGCTTTAACTAAAAAAAAGAAAACAAATTATTTCGTTGATTTCATTAGGAAACGTATTCAGTTGGGAACAAATTGGTTTCTAGGAACTTACAACTACCACCTTCGTATACAGTAGTAGTAGGAGCAGCAGCAGCAGTGACAGCGGCGGCACACATTTTCTTTCGTTTGTTTTGCTTTTTTCTCTTCTTTCTTTTTTTTATCAATGATGTTCTCTACGTGAATTTTGAAACTTGTTTCATACAATTTATATAGTGCGTGTTCGCTTTCTTCTCAAGAAAGTATAATTAAAAATAACCAGGAGTGCAGATCGAAAAAGAAAGAAAAAAAAACGAGAGAGTGAGAGAGAAAGAACTATGCCATGATCATGGAAGAGAGGGAGAATATAACTACTATGTGTCTGAGATGACGACAGAGAGGGAAAAAGAAGGAAAGAGAATAATTTTTCTCGAGTATTAACTAGAAAAACTGTTTATGATTTGAAATTGTCGAGATGATGAAGGGAAAACAAAACTTCTCATTTACATTTCTTTGTTTACGATCAAAACAGGTACATAAAACTTGACCATGTTGAAATTAAATAATACGATTATCAATATCATTCATACATAGAAAAAAGACTTGAAATATTTTCAACTGTTATTTGTTTCGAAAGTTTCTTAATTGACGAGAGACATAATCACAACATGTCAATTAGAGAACAAGCTAATAGTAGACAAACGTTTGTTCGATATGTCTATTTCTTTTCCTTAGCTTGAAAAATAACAGAAGAAAAAAAGCTAGAAAACATATTAGGAAAACCTTGAGAAGAATCAATGACAAGCAACGTTGACGAGAAAATCGGCAACACAAAAACAAATCCGTATATGCAATGTATGAATAGCGATTCAATCATCAGTGAGTACTTGTCAGAGGGAGACACATAGAACAATGCATGTTGATCGTCCGTTAGATCTAATCATATTTAGTGTATTGAACATAATAAATCGAAAGAAAAAGACAAAATATTTTTCTTTTCTTCTTTCTGTCCGTAATCCACGACTCATTTGCGCTTATCAACAAATAGTTACTAGTAATGGAAAATCTGTCGCCAAACGTACACAACTGTTTCATGGCATATTTATAATCGATTTCTGTGTGTAGACGACACCTTTCTAGTCGCAATTTTTGTGCATAAATAACCAGGGAAAAAACGAAGAAGAAAAGAAAAGAAAAGATTTGTTTATGCTGTGACGGAGCAAAAAGAAACCTATATATAAATATATCTATTTTCAGTTTCCGATGGATGATCCGTTTTGTTTTACTTTTTTTTCCTCGGCTAGAATCGAAAAGGTTTGTGAGTACGAAGGAAATCTCGAGATATTTAAATGTCAATTAGCATGATAAGAAAAATCAAGTACAAATCTCACGTTTGCTCTTTGTATGGTTGCGAAAAGGACAAACAAATTTATTTATTTCTGCGTGTCTCTCTTTCTGTCTTTGCAAAAGGAAAACGTATGTATGTTGTTGTTGTTTTTTTTTCGAACTACCTTTTTCAGCTGATTGAGAATTAACTGATGATGATGACGCACTGGCATGTAATGCTGATGCCGACGCTGATCCTTGATGATGATGAGATTCACCTAATGTTGCATGTTTACCATCAACGGACGCGCTGCTTTTCAATGTTGAATGTCCATCTTTTTCTTTGGTTTTTTTTTCACTTAATTTTGACGCTATACGGTCTCTAAGTGCCTGCATAACAACAGACAGATATCAACTGTCCGTTCGAACGAAAATATAAACGGGATGTAGTAAATGAATA
>ERZ778020.3225-NODE-3225-length-10872-cov-3.798558_pt1 | contig 10872 bp, 9 predicted proteins | sample MGYA00375750_ERZ778020 | MGnify/ENA primary metagenome ERZ778020 (study PRJEB29350, sample SAMN05389818) | bioreactor metagenome | isolation source: Ammonium sulfate bioreactor | place: South Africa: University of Cape Town | collected 2014-03-17 ...
CCGTAAAACGAGTCATTTCTTTGCCATTTTTAATTGCTAATACTATTAAAACAAGAGTAAATCAAAAATAATCTGTGTGTTTTTCTCGGCCGCTCTACCTGTTGGTACAGCTTCGATCTTATATCGAATACATAAATCACTGAATTTGTCTACATCAACTTTGGCTAATGTGATATATTGATCACCTGCTGAAATATTCACATTTCGATTATATTTTTCTAAGAGTTTCTCTAATCGAGGTTCTAAATGAAAAATAAAAATACGTACATAGGATCAATTTGTTTTAGTGATTTCTATCTAACCTAAGATTCGACATGGTCGACACCTTAAAACGAATCCATTGACTTAACATATATTCAATCATTGAAAATCCTTACCAAGTTGCTTGAAAATCAACGAGAAACAGTTTTCTACTTTCAATAACTTGTTTCTGAAAATCATCTTCATCTTGAACATAAAAACTCTCTTTCGATCGGCAGATACTCGTCATATGAATGTATCTCGAAAGATGTTTCAATTCCAAACATCGTTTCAATGTTAACAGCATATCTACAAAAAAAAACGGTTTTCAAAAACAAAACAATCTTGTTCAATAACTAATAACTAATTTTCACATATCACAAAAAAGAAATTTTGTTTTTTTCAAAGATTAGAAAATTTAAAAAAAAAATAATACTAATGACATTCAATTTGGACCTATGAGTCGATTTGAAAATGGAAGACGTTTTTTACTAACATTTGACTGTTGATTATCTGACCTGAAATTAATATTTTTTTTTGTTGGGCAAATTTTCAATAGATATGCGTTTGTTTTACTTATTGAAATCAATTTGATCGATTTCATTATCATTTGTAAACCAATTTGAAAGATCTTGTTTATAAACAAGTACAGATTTAGCTTTGTCTAATTCGAGAAAGACATTTGTAACCGGAAAGTAATGTCGTTCGAGAATATATCGAACGAAATCGATTGTATACAAACAAATTCGTTTTGAATTAACAAGACACGAATCAAGTTGATGAAATATCTCCGAATGTGATAAACGTGTGAGAGTTATCGGTTGATATTTAATCATTAAAGCCTAATGTTAAAAGAAAAAAACTCGAAGACAATCTGTTCGTTTCGAATCTTACATAATCTTCAATTGTTTGAATATTAATATTTGAATTTATGTTTTGAAGTAATGTACAAATATTAAAATCCGGTATGTAAATTTGTTCATTGTGCTGAATGAAAATAAGCGGATATTTTTGTTCGATATGAATCAATTTAACTAACAATTGTTTACAAGATCGTTTAAGAATTCTAAAGACATTAATTCTTATTTTCTCAAGTCAAACAAAACTCGTACGCACTCTCCTAATCGATAGTACAAAGCGATAACCGGATGAATATTCGGATTGGCATAATTACCATCGAATTCACGAGGTTTCTCCTCTTGATTTTGTATCATTGGTTGTGCTTTCTTTATATGAATCATGTAATCATTAACGCAAATATATTGTCCTGAATTGACAACAAATAAGTTCGTTTGATAACCACCATCATTGTCCAAGGAAAGAAATTCGATTTCAGGCAAAACTTGATCGATAACCGCAAGAAATTGATCGATTGCATCTGATGGCCATGTCGAATCGTTTTCATTCGTATTTATCGGTGCAATATGTGAGAGACGACATGTCAACGAACAAACTGGATATTCATGAAAAGATTCAATGAGAAAACGAAGACGATTGATTGGCACATATTCTTCCCATGTGCCTAAATCAACGTAGAATAAATTGACCGTTTGATCGGTAAGATCATAGTCGAGTATTTGTGAACGATTCCAAATGAGATCTTTCTCGGTCGAATTCGGATCTGCACAAATAACGCAAAGATATTTGGCAATTGTTTCAATTGGAATTAAATATCGAGTTTCATTTCGAAATTCATTATAAAATTCATTGATATCTCGTTGAAAACGATCGAATTCAATAGCATTTTGTTTCAATTGAATAGTAAAACAATGCGGATTAAATGCAGCAATGATCATACATTCGCATGTTTGTTTAACAAGTTGATTTGAAATATGATATTTATATGAAAATGATTTGTTAACAATGGATTCAAGTTGATATTCGGCGAGTTTCGATGATTTATTATCGATTGTATTTTGACAGAAGAGTATCTGTTCGGTTGCACATGTGCTCGATTTTAAACATGATTTCGAACGAATTCGAGAATTGGAATAATCGAATTTCGTTTGAGAAACATTCGGATGAAACGAAACACGCGGAGGATAATTTGCTAAACGATGAGAAAACGATTGACCTAAAAACAAAAAGTAATGCAATACATGATGTTTTCTTATTTCTTTTTTTTAACCATTTCGAAATTTCAGTTGATCAGTTTGTTTAATGATATCGTTTTCATCTTTATCATCACAATCGACTAACATTCGACAAACAAGTGTGTAACCATTGCACAATTGTAGAACATAATCATTGACATAGATTATTGTTTGAAATTCGGATTTTTGTACGAATGTTTGCGCATCAAGTTGATTTCGAAAGATCACATGAACTTTACCGCTAAATGTTTGATTCGTTCGTGTTGATGTTAACATTTTGATACTCAAAATCGGATAGAATCGATTGAAAAACTCGATCAATTCATCAGGTTTAGCATCGCGTGGTAGACCATTAACAACAACTGTTTGATATAAATAAGGATTATCGAGTACACTCGGTTCTTTCAATGGTTGTCGACGTCGTCGAATGGATATCGGCCGACAAAAATCAATTTCAATAATATTCGATTTTTTCGATTGTAAAGCATTGAGTATAGTTTCATATTTATATGTTGATAATTTATTAAATTGATTCAAATGATCCAATGGTATCCAACCGTTATTATAATGTTCATATTTCGATAGATGATAATCAGTTTGAAGATTTGTTTCACTGAGATAAGTTTCAACTAGAGAAATTGTTTGTTGATTTAGTAGATTAGATGATCGACAAATCGATATTTAACTTACTCTGTTGAATTATTTTCGATTGTAGAACATCCATTTCGGCCATAAATTAAACATAGTCTTTTATTATTTTCTTTTTTTGAAAAGGATTAACAAGAGAAAAAACCAAACTATTCGAATACTGAAGTTATTTCTTCCCTTTCTTAACAACAAATATTCTTTTTTTTATTAGTCAAAACAGATCTAAAATAAAGATTCGAAACGAAAAAAAACGAAAGTAAATTCGAATGAAACACAAGAGAAGGAGAAGAACGAAACAAACAAAATCCGTCCAGTTTTTCATCTTTTTCTTTTTCTTTTTAGATTAAACACAACTAATCCAAATGAAAAATGTTCAAAGTTCTTTTTTCTGTTTTTCTTCTTCTTCTTCTTCTACCAAACGTTGATGTTGTTCATCGGAAGCTCTCGGTTGATTGCCCATGCCAAGATCTTTATTAACGAATTCTTTTCGTTGACCTTTGGGTCGCATTTGAACAGTTATACAACCGATTATATAGAACATAAATATAACAATATGACCGCAAAAATAAACACTCTTCCAATATTTCCATGTGTAATGAAAATATTTCAAAATAAAACCAATTGACATGTAATCGAACATACGTGTTCGAAACAACCATGAACATGCATCATAAACACGAAGTAGCGGACTTGTGGGTCGAAGACGACGACGTACACCAGCTTCCATAACATTTTCAGCCATAATACATGGAGTTGTCGTCACCATACCCATATAATAACCAAGATGAATACCATGCCAATAAGCTGAAACCGACATTGTTGCTGGATGACTAGAATAGATCAAAAGTCAAAGTTTGAACTATGATTTTGTTTGTCATACGCTATTTGTCTCCATTTAATTCGTTTGTAGACACATGTTGCCATCCAATATTGTACGGTCATATTCCAATATCGAAGTACTTCTTTAACTGTCAATGCTGATTCACATTTCCATTCGTCGATATTATGAATTGTTTCGAAATCATATTCGATCGTATTCGGAGCTTGTTCATAACTGAAATAGAATTGAAAATTTTCGTTCTTTTATTTTTTTGAAAAACAAAAAATGATTTCGTTTACGCGTGTTTCAAAGCAACGAGATCAGTCGGACCTTGACCTAAATTTGACATAATAAATAATTTCGAAAAAAATCTCTTCAATAGAACAAACCTGGCCGAGGTTTGCTCGCCAATGGGTATGCACCAAAGCCAGCTGACATACACATCGATTCGGCTAATAACCAAGCCGAATAGAATCGAAAACGAAACAATGTAAATATAAGTGGCATATAGAGTAATCGATACCAAAATGGATTGTCATAGAATTTATCATCCAATGCATCCTATATTATTTTCACACACGAGAAAAACAAAACAAAACAATGAAATCAAATTGGAATTTTGTTTTTACATTAAATGACACCATCGTTGATAGTAGAAGATAGGTGAGAATATAAATCGAACCGAATATAACACGTTTTCTCATAAATGCGAGACCATTGATATGAACTCCGTGTTTCATCTCAAGCCAGTCATGATATGTTCGATAGCGGTAATAGGGACCTATGAAATGTCAACGAATTTTTTGTTAAACGACAAGAAAAATTAAATTCTACCGGTCAGTAAACCGATATAACAAAAAGCATATTGAAAAACTCGAATAGTCGATGGTTTGATCGATAGATACGTATCTTGTAAATGTAATTTTTCACTTTCTTCAGCATTTTTTTGTGTTCGAATGGTTTTCAAACGTGTGTACGAATCGTGCCATTCAAATGCAACACCAACAAGCTACAAGCAAATGAATTTCATTCTTATTCTCCTCCTCCTCTTCGATCTTTTGTTTTACTTTCAATGTTAACATTAATTGAATAGCATTACTATGTGCAACAGGTAATCGAATAGAGAAGAGATTCGTTGTACGAAAAAATAATAAATATGAAAAACACCAAATAAATGTTGCAATATGAACATATCTTGAAAATAAATCATAGAAAAACACGTGAAATAATGCGATTTAGTCAGTCTACCTTGCTGTTACACTTGCAAGAATAAGACATGTAACAGATGTAGTTATTAATGAATGTAAAATATCCCATCGACAAACGATTAACGCAAATATAAAGCCGATTAATGTCGATGAATAAGCTTTATAATTAGTTAAGCGTGAATTTTTAAAGATAAATCCTATTGGAATCGAAAGTAGAAGTAAACAGACATAGATAACTTCGTCGGACAGATACATCTTTCTTTCAAACAACCAACAGTAAATCTATTGGAGTATCAAATCTAAAAGTTTAGTCATTATATTTTGTTTTGTTTTATTATTATCAAAAAAAGGTACGTACGTATATCTATGTTAAGTTCTGCTCTGCTAAACCAAACCTATTAACCTATTCGATAGAATAGAACGAACCAATTAGATTTATTTTTAATATGTATGTATTTGAACAGAAAAGATGGAGGCACCAGTAGATAAGCAAACTCTCTTCTTTCGCGCAAATAAAGAATTATGTTTTAATGTTTTCATTTTTATATCGTTCGAGTCAAGATTTCATGTTGAGTTTAATTATATTTCTCCTAAGATTTTCTAAAAAGTTCTTCAAATTTTTTCGATTAGAAAATGTTTGCTAAACAACACGACTGATTAATTTTCACTCTCATCAACGGTTAAAGAATAGAAGATTGAAGAGATTTCTTCTATTCCAATCAAGCAGAATATAGTAGATAGAAATAATATTGAAAAACTACGTATATATGCAAGTAGTTTGGCAATAGTGTGCTGTTTCTCATAGCATTTGTTAGTCATCTGAAATCATCGTAGTTTTTCTTTCTTCATCTCTCGTAGGTCGTTTTTTTCCTGTTGCTGCTGCTTCTTCTTTTTTTTCTGCCTAGAGAAAAACTGGATCACGAGAGAAGGGAAGTTTTTCTTTAACAAATAGAGTAAGGAAAAAAAAACGCAATTTACACCACATAGGACTTTTTATTTTTCTGCTTAGTCAGTAATGATTTATCAACAGTTAATGTCAGCGAGTATTATTTTTATGAGTTTTTTTCTTCAATCAATTTTAACTATATCTGATCAAGAGTTATATATTAACATTGAACAAGAAACAAATGAAACAATTTTTCTAAACTATAATCTAACTACTAATTATTCTTATTATCTAACATTTCGTTTATTTGGTCATGAACAAACTAAATACGGTCCCTATTTATCAGTAAATCGTTCAATTGAACATACAATTCCCATTCAATCTCGGTCAAACATCTTAAATGACATCACTCCATTATTTATAATTTGTTTTCATTTTTTTATTTCATTAAATAATCTTCATATACAATGCAAAGATATTCGTTCGGTGAAACAACAATTTGATGATGAATCCACTGATTTTCTTCCATCATATAATCCACTATTTGTTCCTATGATGTATGCATTGAGCGTCCTTATGTTACTACCAGTTATTATTCAAAATCATCGTCATCGACAACTACAATCTGTACGTCGACGAAAACAAATCCGTCAACTATCTGTATCGATTGCACAAGACAAACAAAATCCCAAACGAAATTTCGCTCAACGTATGTTATCATATTTTAGTGAGAACGAAAATCTAAATTATTCATCGATACCAATCAATATTGACGATAATCCCAATCCAACAAATGTCACATTTACTCTCGAACATAGTCCATCGTTTCAACATCAATATGATGATTTAGATTTAAATCAACAGTCGAATATGGATGCACATGATTGTATTGCACATTTATTAGATAATACACCTCGGAATGGAACTCATTCCGATCAACCATTGCATCGAAGTCATTCGATACGTTCAGTGATTCGTGATTGTGCAGTGGCGATTAAAGAACAACATCTACCAACGACAATAATAACATTTCATGATGATCAACAAAAACCGAATGCAACAGTTTATTTTGATCTTCATCAAGTCAATCGAGCTTTTGTAGAATCGGATGTTTAGATTTTTCTTTAGCTATTATTCGAAATACGAGAAAAAGAAAAATATTTGTGAATAAAAAAAAACGAAATTCAAAATAGATCAATTTGTTTCTAGTCGATATTAAGAACAACAACAACAAAATAAACGACGAATACTAAAACCTTCATTCTTTTCGATTAATACTGAATTAGCTTGAGGTTGATTTTGTGCGATATTTTGAATGTCACTCGGAGGTAATGTTCGTTCATTGTAATTATACGCGAAATTATCTCGAACAGGTCGATGTGATTGAAGCTAAATGAGAAAATCAATTTCCGATCAACGAAAATTTTGAGATTTACAATTTTCGGATTATGTTGTCGAACAAGATCGGATGCAATTTGTTCGAATAGTTCATTGATATTCTCTCCGGTTTTACAACTTGTTTCGTAATAGATCATACTATTTCGTAAGGCGAACTGAAACAAAAAACGAGCATTTTTTAAAACAAAAAATTTCGAAAAGTTTACTCGACGACCATCGTCTTCATCGACGGCACGATGTTCAACAAGATCGATCTTATTTGCAACTAAATATCGACGTTCAGTGTCTAATTTCGCCTAGGAAATGAATTTTCGAAAAATAAATTCGAAGTTTTCGTTTGTATCGAACGAACTTGTTCAATAAAATGATTGAATTGTTCGATTAAACGAAATGTCTCTCTATTCGTCACATCATAAACAAGTATAAATGCTTTTGTCGATGCATAATAACTTTTCCCGATAGTTCGAAAGTTTTTCTGACCTGCTGTATCCCTAGAAAATTCATTTTTTTTATTCTCATTCAATCGAATTATCTCATCTTACCAAACATGTAAATTAACATGTGCTTGTTCAACGGGAATAATTGTCTGTACAAAATCAACTCCTAGAAAAAGAAAAATGGACGAAATTATTTGATCAATTTTTCTGTTTTTGTTGTTGTCTTTTCAAACCAATAGTCGATCCAATATCAGGTCGAAAAGCATTGCCAGCTATATGCCGTTGAATCGATGTTTTTCCTACGAGAGTATCACCGAGTAATAGAACTTTGTATTTAACATCATACGATGTTAGATTGGCTTCGTTTGTCGACATTAGTTTTTGATTACTAAATACACAGTAAAAACCGTCAAGACTTTCGTATGAAAAGAAAAGGAAAAAAACTAAGATATGACATAAGAGAGACAGATATGATAATGATAATAAAAATAAATAGAGAAAGAAAATAACATCGGCAAATCCACCTGATCTTTCGTATTGAACAAAGTGATGTTTTAGCATGATAATCAATGACAAAACCAGCATTATCATAGGCAATTGTATTGAAAACCATGATTGTTCTGTTGTTGTTATTATTATTGGATTTTTTCTTATAAATACATCAGATGCATTACATTGTATTCAGATATTTGATGAGAAGCAAAAGAAGAATGGATGATACATTCTTATCTCTATGAGTGCGTCTCTCTCTCTCTCTCTTTTTCATATCTGTACATAGTCAAATTTGAAGACGAGAACAATAAATACATCAAAGTCTAGACAAGCAATACATACTTCGTTATATTCTTTGGCGCCATTTGATGATTTTTATACGAATGAATTCGAAAAAAGAAGAATTCAATATGTAAGATCAAATTTCATATATACAATAGAACAGACAAAAAAAGTCAAATCATAAAATATTTCTCGTTTAGAGAGAAACTATGTACGTGCGTTTGATACATTTCTTCTCTCTCTCTTTTTTTGTTTAAAATGATAATTTAACTCTGAAATTGAGACCATGAATGACCTTCAATTTAATTTTTTTTAAAAAAATGAGCGATTTATATTCCTTAGTAACGTTATTTTATTAAAACTAAACATTTCTCTCTCATTCATCTATTATTTATTCATTTGAATTTTTATCAAAAACAAAGAATGAAATCAAGTATCATTGATCCAACATATCCAGCTGTTTATTCGAATTTTAATCGAGCGAAAACATTCATCTATTTTAGTCTTCGACAATTTGTGATTTTCATAACCATCTACGATCTTATATTTTCATTGTTAGGCACTTGTTTTGGTTCAATCTATATTTTCATTGATTATCTCAGTCGAATTGAATTTTCTCGAAATTGGAATTTAATTCAATATGTCATTCATATACCCGTTGGAATCTTTGTCGATAGTCGAGTTATTTTCCATTCATCATGGACACTTGATTTCATGTCAAAATATGCAATGAGTATTCTCTATTCACATTTATTTTTAAATCTTTTACTATTATTTTGCTCATGGAATATGTATTATGCTATTCAAAATCATAAACCAACTCGTGGTATGAGAATAAAACTATCGATTAATTATTTGAGATTTTCATTTTAGCAATATGTTATTTCATCAGCAAGACGGCGTATTTTGTTCATACGAGTACGATTTTCATTCAATGGATTACGAATCGAAATGAACAAGATTTGCGAACGTATGAATTTGAATTTAAAAGAAAACAATAAGATTTGATTTCGTTCTTCTTCTTCTAAATAGTATTCAAATCTTCTATGGCGATGGTAAATGGGGATTTTTAACAGCGGAATTGAATGTATTTTGTTTGATATTATTGGATTTTCTTTGGAAAACAACGACATTAATAATTTCTTTTCGTTCAATACAATATCTACGTGATTATCGTCTTCGAAATGAACATGATTCAGATAAAAATTCATCGTCGACACTTGTTGTTATAGAAGTCAATGGAAATAATAAATGCTTAAATATTTAGAAGTTTTGTTTGTTTGCAAAATAAATCTATTTGTCGAAGATGATGATCCATTCATCTGTCAAGTCAAAAGAAGAAAGAAAATAGATTTTTATCGGGTCTCTTCTTCTTGTTCTTGTTCTTCCATGTCGTCTGTTCTTTTTCTCTGTTATTTGAAAGAAAAATTCGACTAATTAAATTAGTCTATCTTGCATAGATGATGGGTACTGTGCTAGTAGAAAATCAATTTGTATTTTTCTCATCGACATAAATTCGATCAATCGGGCAAAAGAGCGAGAGAGAGAGAGAGAGAGAGAAACTCTTTGACGATAGTTTTCTGTTGTTACAAATTCGACAGTGAACTCAATAGAAATATTGATGTATATTTGCAACCGATTAAACAAACTATAAGTCTTGTACTTACATAAAAATGACAGGTATGAGTTTCTTTATTTTTGAATAGAACGAGAATAAAATTGAACTAATTTGTTTTGGAAAAAAGACACGAAAGAGAGAGAGAGAGAAAGTAAATAGTATTTTTTTTTCTTTTCTATAGTAATTACACCGAATAAAGTAGGAGAAAAGAAACACATATCCAACGACAAGCAAATGTTAGTCACTTATTGAACGAATTTCATTTCCTAATTGTTTCTCGAATGCGCGTAACGGCTTCCGTTTGTGATCAGTCATGAGTTCTCGTTTTGCTAAGGGAAGAATAGAGTGAAATGACTAACGTTGACTCAAAATACATCATTGATCAATTTTGTTCAACAAAAAGAAGAAGAAAAAACTAGAAAACGACACATCATTATTCACACGCATTTATAAAGATGATTATCGAATCGATCTTTAGCTTGAACGAATGACGATGATGATGTTGACGACGACGTACAATGTCAATATCTTGATGTCGTGAGCTACAAACATTTTTTCTTCTCGTTTTTTCTTCTTCTTCTTCTTCTTCTTTTTGGTTTTACATACAAATTAATTCTTTCTTGTATGCGTTCATTCTTTTCTACAGTAGTCGACAATGCAATGATGATTTTCCCTGTTCTCTCTCTCTCTCTCATTTTTTTACTATTCACATTAGTATTTTTTGCCTTTTCTGCCTATCATATTAAAAAA
>ERZ778020.3230-NODE-3230-length-10867-cov-3.715501_pt1 | contig 10867 bp, 4 predicted proteins | sample MGYA00375750_ERZ778020 | MGnify/ENA primary metagenome ERZ778020 (study PRJEB29350, sample SAMN05389818) | bioreactor metagenome | isolation source: Ammonium sulfate bioreactor | place: South Africa: University of Cape Town | collected 2014-03-17 ...
TGTAATCAAGACAGAAAAGGAATGAATCTTGCTCGTGCTTGCTTTTTTTTGCTCTAGCAATTCGAACATCTACGCATATGCGCACGGGATTTTACAATCTCACATTCTTCCTTCGTTTTTTTCTCCCTTTACAGACCTTCTTTTTTTTTAAATGTTGATTATATGTATATATTTATATGTGTATTCGTGTAAATATGTCTTGCGGTTAAATAAGGACGCAGAAGAAAAAAAAACGTTAAAATTCCATTCAGTTTATTCTTTCGACCGAGCTAAAATCAATGATGAGAACATGCGTCGAACAAGATAAGGATTTATTAATGATCATTATCAATGTCCTTTTTTTCTTGCTATTCGAACTCAATTATCATACTGTGTGCCACCGTTGAGAATCTTGTTGTTTTAAACCGTCTCCTCGAACAGATCTAACCTTTGCCAAGGTATGAGAGAAATAAAAATGTCTTAACAGAATTTTCTCAGTGGGAAACCGTTGTTTTTCCCCGATATTCGTCCTGGTAGACCTTGAATCCTCATCATTTTTCTTATCGATATCAATCAAAACTGACAACAAACAAACCACTGCGCAAACAAGCTGTTTCCTATCTATCATTCGTTTTTTTTGTCTCCTTTGAGTTGCCATTGAAAAACAATAGCAACACCCGTGAGAACCAAAAGACAAAGATTGTATCACAATATTCTCCATAAGAGTACATAGGTGATTTCTTTCTTTCGTTTTTTCGTATAAAAAAGAGGGCGAAGAATGAGAAGCAAAAACATGGATTAGTCTTATGAAATAATCGGTAAATAATTACGTACAATCAAAATATACCGATTTATTTATCGATATGATCTTTTCAAGGTTGAAAGAAAATGGCACATCATTAAAAAGAAAACGGTCGAGAAACCTCTGTTTGATACAGTGATATGAGTCGTAATTAGAATAATAGTGTGATGTCTATCATCTTGATGTCTAATGGAATGCCAAGGTTATATCGCACGTATACTGATATCAATAAGGTTTGTTGATTTCGGAATACTGATGGCAATCAAGGTTAGATGACTAAACAGATAGATTACTCATTGAAATCTTACGAACAAAAAAACGACCTCTTTTTTCGTATATGCGATGTAATTTAATCTATCAAAATAAATGCATGCAATTTGTTATACTATTCTCTTTCTCTGATGATAAAAAAATTGATCATTGACCGTATTTATATCGATAATTTTCAAATAAACACATATGGAATAATTACATTATTATACTTCGATTAGTTTGCCAATGTTTTACCTGCCAGTAATGATTCTCATCTAAATGCTTATACACTATGCGAAGGTTATTCGAAGAAAAGAATTTCCTCTTTCAGAATTCTATTGAACGATTCTAATCTGTCATATTGATATGATCTGACTTATTCTCTTGCATTCTAATCAGATAACAATTCGCCTGAATTGACGTTGATTTCAATATCGAGAGAATAGAAAGATGCTTACGGTTAGAAGATACGTACGTACAGCTATATTAATATCAATCAGTATAATATTAACAATTTATAAATTTGACTGAATGTCATTGTATGAGTAACAACTGTTTCCGGACATCATTTATTTATTAATAAATGAAACGAAGAAGAAGAAAAAAAAAGAGAAACATTTGCCTTGTGCAATGATTCTTATTATAAACATATACAATAGCAGCGACAGCAGTGAGTTTCTCTCTTGACACATTTACCTTTTGTAATATGAACGAGAAAAGTCGACGTAATCTATATCAATGATGAGAAGTTCATTAGAGTGTGTGACAGATAGAAAGAAAACTCTTTTTCCTATTCTTTCTTTTCTTTTTTTCATGACGACGAGTAGTGACATTTAGTTCATATATATATATTCCCTCGACGATTGGACTACTCTTACTAACTAACTAGTTCATTTTTGCTTGACAAAGCTCAGACGATTATCAATGAATGACCCGAATCTGTGACTATTAGGAAATTTGTAGCTGACTCTTTTCCCGTCTTGTGTTTGTGTTGACTCATGCAAATATGTTTGTCAAGAGATTAGATATCGTTAGAACTTAAGAAAAAAACAAAGTAACTTACATGTGATCCGAGATTTGATCACAAACGTGAATTGTATTTCGTTGAAATAGGCTAATACGAGATAGATGTTGTCGGCCAGATGCTGCTGCTGCCGACGGTTCAGGTTGTTCGTCAGTAACGGATACTTCAGATGTTGATGTCGGAGGAGGAGGAGGAGGTGATGGAACTGTCGACAAAATTTCTGTCGTTTCTTCCGATTGAGTATTTAATTTTGAGTTGTCAACCGTCATCGAAGAAGTTGTGATATCATCATCCACTTCTTTAGCTGCCGACATGTTTGTGAATAATCGCTGTTTGATTCAAAATGATATGATTCTCTCAAGACAGCTAATTTTCTTTTTTCGCTTTCTCTCTTTCTCACTTTCTCTCGTTTTTTTTTTAAACTAAACAACGCATTCCCTAAGGCATCAGTTCGCAGCAGTAGTAGTGACGATGATGAGTAGTACGTGGTGAAAAAAAAGAGAAGGAGAAGAAGAAGACGGTCGCAACTACCCGGAAATACGTTCTCTCTTTTTTTTCTTCTGCGTTTTTTTTTGGCCAATGCATTATAGAAAGAAAAAAAAGAGAATCATAGAGAAAGTGACGTACAGTTCGGTTTCTCTTATGTACTGCACACGCGCGAGCGCTATGATCAAACGAGTCTAATTTATGGTTGTCGTGTTTTGTGACGTACATGAAGCGAGAGAGAGAGAGAGAAGGAGTAAAAGGAGAAATGGAATCATGCAGATAGAACAAGAGCTCTTCAAAATACGAACAGGAATCTCAACTAAAATTGCCTTTCGTTTTTTTTTTTCGCTTCTTCTTGTGAAATAAAAGAAAAACACACACGCAAATAACCATTATCAATTCACTGTGTAAATATGCAGAAACAAAAAAAAACTCTTGCGGACAAATATGTACAATAAGGAAATCGTGATTGCATTGTATTGGAGATAAATCATGCATATATAAGTAATAAACATTGTATTTATTTCGATGAATAGAAATTACTAAATGGAGACGAGTTCAGTGATATGATTTCCGATGTAAATGAAATCTCGAGTCTGAAATCGAGACAAAACCGTGTTTGGAATAATAATAAGTGATCAAGTCTAATTGGATTTTTTTGCAATCAGTGACTATATGAGATGGAACTATTCATCAGCAGTGACAACGAGAACTGTTTTTTTTTTTGTTCTATTCTGATTATCTATTGAACTTTTAGTATTGTGAAAGAATAGATGAACGCGACGTTGTCACAATGTTTTAGAACTAATTCACTTGTTAAAACACTTCAAATAATTTGTTTTGCCAAATCGAATTGACTTGAAATAGTTTGATTGCATAAGTTCATCGAAGGAAATTACAATAATAAAATTCTTACAGATGGATGTGCATGAATACATTCCAAATTATTTACTGAACGTGATCATATTGTCATTATTTTCACAGATAAAGATCAACAGACTATACTCATCATCATCATCAATCTTTTTTTTTCTCTTCACTATAGTTACATGGAATCATTTGATTGATTGACTAATAAAAGAAAACACGAAAAAATTTTGGTGCCATTTTTATTTTAAAAAAAATCAAATACAAATATGAAGTGAAAACTATACGAATAAGGTACTTATTGTTCTACTAATTGTGTTTCAATATTAATTCTTTAAGGATTGATTGTTTTATTGATTTTATTTTTAATATAATCTAATGTATATTCTTCAAACGCGACTGGTACTGGCGGATTTGGTTTTAACCCATAGTATTCAGCGATCTTTTTGTGATATTTACCCATTAAATATTCACTTAGTAGATTTCGTTTACCACCACTGACAGGAGTTTCATACTTAAGGAGGGTTGGAAATTCCGTGAAATCATGGTATGACCGACCTCCATCTATTGTAAATCTAAGTTTCTTAACATAACTTTCATGACATGTGTCATGAACAATACGATTTGTTCCAGCGTAGCGAACACCTGATATTCCTGCAGGTTGATGGTAGAAATCATGATAGTCAGTGTGATTAGCATGTTTAAAGCATGGTGCACCGCATAATGCACAGGCGTGATTACATCGAGGTTTGGCACTGTCAGTAGCGGGATCTTGTCGTATTTTTTTAAGAATCGTTTGACTTTCATTGCCATTTAATTTTGATTCTGGATTTTCAGGAATTGCTTTCATGATGTTCGTCACTATGGTATCGAATATATCCTTTTCTTGATCGGTAACATTGCCATATATCTCGGACCGCGATGGTATATTCGATTTGATTTCCTCTGGTAGAGTACTAGAACTATTCTTCAATTTATCAAGAAAAGTTTGCAAACAATTTTTTGAACTCTTCTTCGCACTATCTTTTGCATAATCAAGTGCGTTTTTTGTATCATTATAAAACATAGTCCATTTCTCTTCAACACTTTCGTTAATAATAGTTTGTATAAGTTTTTCTACACATTTTTCATAAAATTGATTAGCTGAACTAATGTTACCCAGCAGACTGTCGATGCCATAGTTCTCTAATATTTGTATTTTTTCGTTATCTATATAAGCACCAAGAATATCACTATCCCGAATCCATTTTTTTTGTGCAACTGTTGTTTTAAGACCTTCTGTAAGTACTTCAATGAATCCACTTTTCCATGTTTTCTGAAGAACATTGAATAATTCTAATTCTAGTAGTTTTATGCCTCGAATTCCATTAGAAACATTGCCAAAAAAATCCCATAAATAACCCCGTTTCTTCTCTATTTTTACCGTACGATTATGTTCTGAATCCCATTTATTTTGTAGGTCAGTCAAATAATATTCTAAATAACAGAATACTCTACGATGAACATTTTTCCGTGTACCAAGAGATGAAATCGAACGATCATGAATTATTTGTTCTAACTTTGTTAAAACTTGATTGACCATAAGTTCGTCATATCGTTGAGTTGTCGAACCTAATGTATTCGTAAGTGAGATGATTTCATCGATGGTATTATAAAATTTCTTCTTTTCTTCGATTAATCGACGTAAGCGGTCAGCTCGTTCCGTCTCAGATTCAACATTTTTCTGGTGTTTTAACTCATTTTCTTCATAGACTTCCCATTCATATAAACCATCGTTATTACAAAATTGTTTTCCACCGAAAAATTTCACTTGTTCAATTGCAAAAGTTTTATTATAAACTGTCTTAATACTATGACTAACATTGATATTTCCTGATTTATAAGGTTCTTGTACTTCTTTAATTCGCTCATTGTAGATCTCGTCGAAAATGCTTTCTTTTGTTTTATTATTTAAATCTGTACAATTGATTTCATTACATTTTTTAATAAGATCTTTTCGTATTTTATTCTGTACTTGATCAATAATAAATTCTATTGTTATCTCACGATCGATTCGAGTTGCTAGAAACATTTCAACGCGATCTTCTTTCTCTTTGAGAAATGAATCCCACGCGTCTCTTAATGCAATCTTACGTTTTGTACCTTCAACTAATCGACGAATCGTTGCACTTGCATCACGAGTAATGTTAGACATCAATTTCAGTACTTCTGCGTGTCCATCTTTAATTATTTCTTTAATTTTCATTTCTGATAACGTGTTAATATTACTTTCATCATTTGAACGATTTGTGTATCGCTTAATAATGTCATCTTCGACTTTCATTCGAGTAGCTGTAAATGCAGCTGAAACATTATATTTAATGAGTTCAATTTGTTGATTTAATTTGTTATAGGCTAACATTTCTAAGGCTGTATTAATATTTGTGATATAATGAGCTTGACGAATTGTATCGATAGCTACTTTAAGATATTCGAATATATCAGAAAATGATCTTGCTCTCCATGTATGAGTTTCAGTTTGATTTGTAATTCTTTTATCAATCCATTGTCGTAATTGAAGTACTTGTTCGCCATAGAGATTAACCGGATGATTTACTGGAGGATTATTTGTATTTACAGTTAGAATTCGAAAATCTGAGTTGGATATATTGGTTAGATCTAATCGACACTGTTCGAAACCATGAAATGTCGTATTTTCGGATGAGAGTGATTCTCTAATTTTATCTGTTACGTTGTATAAACGTGTTGTTAGATCTTGTAAAAGTTCTTTTCCTTTTGCTTCTTGACTTGTATCGATTTGATTGTAAACAAAGAATAATTTTGATGGTATTTGTCCTCCTAATTGTAATGATAATGAACTCGTTGCATAAACATATAAAACAATCGGTAAAATTTCTTCCAGTGCTTGATTAACTTCTCCTTTATTCAATAAAATCGTACCATCAGCTGGCAGAATCGAAAAAGTAACTAAAGTATTATCTCGAAGTTCTGCACCAGGCAAATTCATAAATTCCGGTGCTCGAATTCCTTCCGTATCGATTAAAAGTACGTAATCATATTCTTGTTCATAAACTTGTACTAACATCATATTAACACCTTGTGTACAAGCGCCAACACTACTTCGAATACGAATGCCATACATGGTTTTCAGAAGAAATGATTTTCCTGAACTCTGTGGACCAGTAATTGATAAAACTAGAATACGAGGCTGTTTGTTGAGTTGTTTATGTAACTTTTTGTTCAGTGAATCGAAAACAGCTTCAAGCCATTTCGTATTCAGAAGCATTGAATCACCATCAAGCAGTTCGAGAGGAAATCCATCGATTATATGTTGAGCAGCTAAATGTGGATATGTTGAATAGACACTACTATTTACGACGTATAAATGAGAAATTTCTCTCCAAAAATGCTCTGGAACTAATGAATTACTGATGAATTCTTGTTTAGCGTTGTAATGTTCCTCTGTAGCTTGTTTTTGTTTTTCAACTAAATTTACATAATCTGAAGAATTTTTTCCGGCATTAATAACATCTTTGACTGCATTTGTCATCGCGTTAAATGTTTGATCTTTTTCGTTTCGCCAGACTGAAATTGTTTTCTCATTAAATTCCGAAAGAACAGATTCAAAGTTTCGTTTATTAACATAACGTTTTTCATCATTAGGTTCAGTAATAATCGATAAGTATGATTGAAATAGGGAATTCTCCGTGACAGTTTGTTGATATTCCACTCGAAATTTTCTCTCTCGTCGGATATTATTTTCGAATTCTTTTTGCATTCTTTCTTGTAATTGTAGACTTGGATTATCCAATTGTAATTGATTTTCTGCTTCGATTTTATAACTTTGTTGTAATTTAAAGACTTCTTTTTTTATAAAACTTGTATTAGTATTGTTAAAGAAACTGTTGATATCAACAATTGATACATCATCATCCCAAAAGAGTTTTTCATCTTGAATAATATCGATTAATCGTGGTCGATGTGAAATTAATACATTTTTAAAAGATTGCGAATGTAAAATCTCTAGTAAATGCTTTTGAAATGCATCGGCAACTGCTTTTGCAGTTCCTTTAAATTGATTCATTGGATGAGGCTCATCTAACTCTTCGATACCGTTAAATTTAGCATTAATTGTATGTTTCCATTTCATAATTGTTCGAACACGTAACGAGTTAAATGACTCACTATATTGAAAATCACCAAACTCTTTACTATCTTCATTATATTCAACTATTAGTCCATCAACATATTGCGAAAGGAATGATGTCAGTGGACGATAATCACCGATCACATGTACTAAGATAATGGGTTCATAGGATGAAGCATGCTCTCGTAAAAACCCATAGCCAATTTCTACAACTGTTTGAACATTAAGATGTTCACCTGTGCCAGATATTGGTGATCGAACTGAAGTCGCATGAAAAATATCCTGCATGAAATCCGGTAGACCACCAGTTTCATGTTTTATAGTTGAAATCAATCCAATACGAAGTAAATTCGAATCAAAAGCAAGAAGATGATCATTTAAATGAAGAATCGGTATTTCAACTAAACTCAATGTTTTAATGTAAGACCGAAATGGTGGTTGATTTCGTTTAGTTCTCGATACTAAGATTGGTACTAACATTCGTTGATCTAATTGAAGTTTCATCATTTCCATTCGAGCATCTATTCCATATGTGTCATAGATATTCAATAAAACATCATAAGCATTTACTAGTTGTTGTGCTTTGATTTTCTTTGTTTCATTTAGATTATTTGCATTGATTTCTAAAATACCAGTTCTATGTTTAAATGCTGAGATTAACTGTGTTTCGAGATGCCTTGATGGTGAGCGGTGTACTGCTTGTGTTTCAAATGGATAAACTGGTGGCTCAGAAATGAAAGTTGCATAACTTTTTCCAGTACGTAATTGATCTTCTGAATAAACAGAAAAACGAAATGGTAATGGAATAATAATCGAGTAATTTTCGTTTGATTGTGGTGATGAAAACAAATTCGACATTGTTCGTATTTGATTTAATTCTGTTGTTTGTTTATTTGCTTGTTGTAGATCTGTTAAATATGTTTCAATTGAATGGTTTTCGAATACATTATTCGAATTCAATAATCGTTCTAAAGTATTATTTAAATGATCATATAATGCCTGTTCATTATTCACATTGACCAAGTGCCATGTTCGATCAAGTTTTCGAAAAGTAATCATATTATAAATACCAATTGGTTGGTAAACTAATTCACAAATTTTATCTTTAAAAAAATACTTTCGAATATGACCGACGGCCTGTTGTAGACCTGTTAATGCTGCATTGATTTTTTCAGGATTGCAGATTTTAGGTGATATTCGTGAATATTTCGCAGCTATACCCGAACATAGCCATGACATAACATGTGTGAGAGTAGATCGATGTTCTTTGATCAGATCATCAGTTATCCCTACATAACTTAAAAACCATGACCAGATACTATTGTCTTTGGTATCTGTTTGTATCAAATACGAGAGAAATTCTGCACTATTGAATAAAACTGGAATTGAATCAAGTTCATGATAAATATTGATAAAATGTTTTTCGAAATGATGATTTTTAACATATTCAATTGTTAACTGTTTGGAGAAAAATAAAGATCCAATTGAAATACTTCGTAATCGATTTCGATGAGACTGAATTCCTTTTGATACCAAATGTAAAGTTGATAATTGGGCAATAGTACCACCTAAAGCATGACCACAAAAGACTAATCGTATATTTGGCTGTTGTTCGAGTAATTGTTGAAAAACAGCTAATGGTAATTGATCAACAATTGATAAAAACGATGGATTTATATTTGGACGATATTGTAAATTTTGATTCCCATTTATTGAAGATGAAGAAGTTTTATTTGTATTACCTTGAAATGCTTCAAGAAAGTTAACCAATCCGTTATCTTGAGGATACGATGGAAATGTTAAATAAAGTGTTACGATTGAATTACATTCTTCAGATATATGAAAATTCTTAACTATGCTTTGATAGATTTCTGTTGAAGATTGACTCCAATCGATAAATTCATAATTAATCTCATTGTAGCTTTCATCTTGATTATCTTTATCCAATTCATCAGTAACATTCTGTTTGTATTTACTTTTTTGATGATCCTCAGTTTGTATTTCGATTTTGTTGATAGTCGATGCCAAAAGAAAACTATAATCATTTTCATATTGACTAAACCTATGCAAGTGTCCATCAGATATATATGTGTATGGCAAATGTCTTAGTAAATAATTTTTTATTGTTTGGTTCATATCAATACTTCTTGTATAAGATTGAATGAACATAGTGCATATATCCATATCTTTATTTATGAATGTATCATCGAGTGTGTCAAAATTTGGACGTTGGCAAACGTCAGCCTCAGCATATAATATTACGAATTCAACCAGAAATACAATAATACTAACTTTAATCATAGTTATACTGCGGCAAAAACTCGGTTGCCTACGATGAAGCTTCATTTTTTTTATTAGTGAAGAAATGAAAGACACATATATTTATACGAGTAGATAAAGAAGACATAAAACACCTCGTTTAGATTACATTTGTTAGATAACAGACTTCGAATTCAGACGGTTCGTTTTGTCGTTTATTCTTTTCCAAGTCCGAGAAAGAAGAAGAAAACATATACAATATATAGCCTAGTCGGGAGAGAGAGAGAGAGAGAGAGAAAAAAGAAAGAATAACATGTAAATAAAAGTAAAAAGGAGGATCGATAAGAGAGATCCTAACACTCTCCCCTGTTGATGAAAAAAAAATTCCATTTTTTTTGTGCTACGACATAAAGATATCGGAGTTCACGTAAGAAAATGAAGAATATCCATTACAGAACAGACTAAGAAGAAAAAGAAGAGAGAAACAAGAGAGAAAAAAACATTTTGTTCGAAGTGTAACACGATGATTCGAGATAAGTAATTCTTGAAGATCAGTTGTGTTCATGACGTCGGACAAAATCACTTGTATCGATCAGGATAAATAGACTAACTTGTTAACGTTTTTCGTGACTGAATAACCGAAATAAACGTAATAAAAAAATAAATAAAATAAAAAGAAATAAATAACGATTCAAGTTAGATGCCATAACCATTATGTAAGAAGATTATTTTCGTATTGTGATAGATAAAACATTGTAAATGAGATTTCATCAGTTTGGCCAGAACTAATAAAAAGACTTCATTTGTTGTGTTAACATTCGAAATCGATTTGAACGGGTAAAAAGACTCGATCATGATAAAACACTGAATGCAATTCAAACACAAGATAAAATAGAATCTGTTCATAATGTAGTGCCACGCGGCTTTTTTTTTCTTTTTTTTTTAAGAATAAATGTATATGTTCGTCGGCTATCGCGCTCATTGAGATAATAATAGTCGAATATCACTAACATGAACTTGAGAAATAACGTTTGTTTTCGAATCTTGAACA
>ERZ778020.3236-NODE-3236-length-10842-cov-3.389543_pt1 | contig 10842 bp, 7 predicted proteins | sample MGYA00375750_ERZ778020 | MGnify/ENA primary metagenome ERZ778020 (study PRJEB29350, sample SAMN05389818) | bioreactor metagenome | isolation source: Ammonium sulfate bioreactor | place: South Africa: University of Cape Town | collected 2014-03-17 ...
TGCATTCGTTTGATTTTCAGTTCGAATTTCTAAAATAATTACAATATCACTCAAAATATCAGTACCACCATTGTCGATGATTAATTCGGCGTCGAATGCTTGTCTAGTAATTGCAATCTGTTGGATGATACGAATACTAACTTTCGCACAAACACCTATTGGTGAATCACTGTATGCATCTGCAAATTCTTGATAAACACCTTCATATGCGTCGATGATATTTGAATAACCTAACAGATGACTATAATTTAAATCTTTTTCATATTGAGAACTTCGATTTAAATAATCCGAAAAAGCCATATACGGCAAACTTATACCGGTGATATCATTTGACTCAGTAATATTTTGTGAGTAATAATATATTGTTCGATTACGATAAAGAATATATTCACTAGTAGCAGTTCGATTGACGCATCGATTGGGAACCATCATTAATTCGTCGTATTCTTGTTCACTAATGAGATTTTCTAAGTCACTTGTTTCTCCTTGTGCTCGAGTAAAAGCGTTTTCCCATGAATCATCTGTACAATTTGTATGAATCCAGATTTCATTGCCATAGGTCAATATGATCAATTCTTCATAATTTGTAATTGCGTCAATCATATAACTTAATCTCGCTACTGAAACATCAGCATTTTCGTCCCATGAACTTCTTTTTTTTCTTATAGTTGTACCACTTTCTATTTCAGGTACGCTTCTTCGACGTCTACCCGTTTTGCCCATATATGGCATAGCTCCCGTCACACAACTGGTAACATCAGAATAACTGGCACGCTTCAATAATATACTTAATCCCAGACCACCTAAAAGAGAAATTAGAGAAAAATAATATTTATTTCTGAACAATAAATTCTATTCAATGATATCTTATCTAAATGTATTTTACTTACCACAGCCATTTACCAAACCGGGAAGACCCACAAGTCTGTCACCGGCTTTTTCAAAGAGAAGCTTCACAATGCTTTCACAAGCTGTAGAAATTGGTGGAATATCAAAACTAAAACCTATATCAATGTTAATATCATCGACAATGCCATTAAATATCCACGTATCACTCTCGCCTATAGGTCCTCCTCCTACAGATCCAGTCGGATCAATTATTTTATGAGTCCATACTGGCAATGATAAGGTAATGTTTCGTAAAATACCACATATATATGAAGCCGAAAACTCCCCAATCAACGAAGCAAGTGAATCCCGTTTCGTTCGTGTTATAGAATTACGACTTACAATAACTGTAATGATAATTGATGAATTAGCTTCAATATCTCCGATAGGGAGTTGTGCAACAGTAAATCTTAAATACGGATGCCCTGTTGGTAAATAAAATCGAGCGTCCATAACTCGAATAAGACCATGATTCGTTACAGTAAAATCAATTTGAGTGATATTTTCATTGGTTTCCAGTTCATCAAGATCGATTATGGCTGGTGACATTGTTAACACAGGAGCTGGAACGTATGTTTGAAATTCAGCATCAACAGCTATGTCATACGTTTGTTCAATTGAAACTTCAGTGACTTTAAATGTATAGGAAACAAAAATACGTTGAAGAAAAATTGGAAATGCACTGGAAGATGCTGTTGCTCGATCAACCGTAACAAGTTCTCTGTAATTCGAATGTTTCAAAGCACTGGCAGTTATTTCATATATACCAGCTAAAAGTGACACACTGGCTTGTCCTGTTGCATTACTTTTGAGAACATGTTGAACATCGAGTTGAACATTGGTTATCGTAATCAATACATCGGCTAAATTCTTTGGATTACTACCTAAGAATGAGAGTTCATCTTGACATACAATATTGAAATCAAATAAGACATCATCACTTCCAACAACAGTTAATTCAATATCGAAAGATCTCGATAAAGGACGAGTACGATCCTTGATTAATCCTTGAATTGAAAATGTGGTTAATGGTGCAGATTCGGGAATAACAATTCCTAGAGTAACATTGGTATCCTTTGATGGATTCAACACAGGAATATCAGGAGTTAGAACTGATACATATGTTTGATTTGGCAATAGAACTGACAAAGGACCAATGGCACTTGAACCTGTATTAGAAATAGTAATTACTAATGTTTCTTGTGATTTGCGTGGTACAATCAAACGTTTTGATGATGGATTTAATTTAAATTCAGGTTGATCATATACGACATTGATTGGTATGGATAGAGTCACAGGTTGGATTTCTTGTCCAGTCCATTGAAATGTAAGAGTACCTGAACCACTCACGCCAAATCGAATAGTGAGCTCAATAAGACAAGTTGTTAAAGGAGTTATATTTGCTAGACTACAATTTGATGATGACATATCGAAGAATGTTACAACTCCTAATGGACTCGATATCGATGATGTCACATTTGTGATAGGAAATTCGCATGGATTTGAAAGTAAGGCAAAAGAAGTAAATTTGTTGGTAAAATTTTCTCCTGCTTTACCATTCAATGTATCGGTATTTAGTGTCTGCACATTCAAACCAAGTAATGTAAGATAATCTTGAGCTTTAGTATTTGATGTATCGGCTGGATGTTCGGCTCCAACAAATAGTGTTCCAAATTCGGTTGACAATGGAGTATAATAAGTTGTAAAACGATTTGACGTTCCCGAAACAATAACATTAGGAAGATATCGTCGAATATTATTCATCATAATCCATACTTTAACCGTTCGACTTTGCACACTGTTTGTTTTATTGTTGATTATTCCATTGATTTGAATAGTTGCTTGTTTCGATAGAGTTTGATGAGATTTCTGAAATTGAACAGTAACATTATATTCTAAGTTGACATGAATAATGAAGTTTTGTTGAACATTGATGCCAGTTGATGTTTGATAGACATTTACTGTAATACTATAATCAGTTGATAAGGGAACTATTGATGGCCATGTCAATAATCCAGTAGATACATTCACTGAAAGATTATTATCAGTTACATCTGTATTGTGAGACCATTGAAGAAAACTATCAGATCCTCGAGTTAAATACTTCGTAAGATCGAGTAAAAATGATGAGAATTCAATTACTGTAAAGTCTGGTATCATTTTTAGAACGGGTGGATCGGGAAACAAAGAACAATTCATACCGTAATATGGATAAAAACATCGGCAAGTGCCTAAAACACAACTTCCTTGACCACAGCCTCCCGGCGGACAAGTTGCCAAATATTCATAAAGCACTGAAGTATCGGAATAAACTACGGAATCATTTAATAATAACTGTACTTGAACTATTTCCGATGCATGAGATGGAAATCGGCATGTCATCTTTGTAGAACTGATAAAGGTAGCTGGAATAGATGTTGTTCCATTTTGATCGAGAATTAGACAGAATGAAGGTACATTTTTGAAATTGTCACCAATGAGAGTAACAAGTGTGTTCTGTGCAGTTTCAAGACCTGACGCAGGCGATAATGTCGATAACATAGGAATTTTCAAACAATTTTCACCATAATAACCGCGATGACAATATTCACATAGCGGACCATAAATACGAGCATTGTCGCCGCAATCACACGTTACAGATGAACTATTACACATAGCTTGCCCACGAACACATTCTGGACAAGCGATACAAGATGGATATAAGAATCGATCCGGTGCACATTGCTCGCATGAATCACCAGAATAAGAATCTGTGCATAAACATGTTTCATTGCTGACACATGATCCATGGTCATTGCAGTTATTTCTACTGTGACAACTCCATTGGCTAGAAATAATCAAATTAGTTGACGCCAATGAAACTAATTGAGAATCATTGATGGTGAAATTCATAGACTCATACGAGAAGGAACAGTTCGATAGTATTGATAATGATGCTGTTATTTTCGATGATGCAGATAAGTTCTCGATAAATGATGGTGAAATGTGATAATATTCTACACAGGGTGAATTATGAATTATATCAAGCGTAAGATCGGTAAAATCGAAATTAACTCGATTTTCAATAGTAGCAAAATTAGTTAAATTGGCTGGATGTCCTGCGTAGATTTCATAAATCGATTGAGGCAATGTAATTCGAACAGAGCCAATATAAATAACATCCTGAGATGATGGCTGTGAATATTGACTTGGATGTGAAGCTGCAATATGTAATTCATCTTCAGTTGGAAGAAATCCTAACGAATAATATCCACTAACATAGCCTTTATTGTCACTTTCTAATTGCTGGTACATATATTCATTTATCCAAATTGTCACTGGTACTTTTGGTTTAGTTGAATTACCAAAAAATTCGAATGTAGTAATTGAACCAATTGGGATATGTTGACGAGAATTTCTCCAACGTACTGTTGCACTATATGAAGGTACAACATGAATTATCAAATCAAACTTTGTAGTAAATTCGACGTTTGATACCGAAACAATAAAACTATAATTTTGAAATGATGCTACTGCTTGGGTAATATTTAATAGGCCAGATTCTTCATTGAGTGAGAGACAGTTATAATAGAAATTAGTCGAATATGAGTCAACAAAATATGTAAATCGATATTGAAATGGTGGCGTACCAGAAATAATATACGAAGTGAAATTTATCAAAGTAGAACTGAATTCATTTATAGTAAAAATTGGTAGATTATCTACTGTTGGTGGAGAGATTTTTGTTTGGCACGATAACCCATAATATGGAGAAGTACAAACACATTTACCAAATTGGCAATATCCATGTGGTTCACAAGTTGTAAAATTTGGACATGTACCACGAACCTAAAGTAAATATAGACAGTATATTTAACGATTTTTATTTTCGATCGTTCGATTCGATTACCTGTAATGTAAAATCCGAATAACTGGTTAGTGTTTCGTTGGTCACCATCTCAAGATACCATGTTTGTGAAATGTCAAGTGTGTTAACAGGAACTGAACAAGTACACATAGAATCATTGAGAACCGTAGCTTTAGTAATGAACGCATCACCATAACTCAAATAAGAATAGAATTTGCAATAGGTTCCTTTGGTATTTCCTTGTGGACTGAAATTTACACCGAATACATTAATCTTAAAGCCACCAATATCATCCAAAACATCGGGAGAAATCGAATTTACTGCTGGAAGTGGTAGACAATCAGGGCCGAAAAAATTCGGAGCACACGTGTCACAGAATGGACCAATAAAATTTGCTGGACAAACGCACGTTTGATTAGTACATACACCATTATTGTGACAATAATAGGTACAGCTTAAACAGTTTCCTGGTGACAGAAAAAAATATCCTTTACTGCATTGGTCACATACCGCTCCTGCAAAGCCAGTATAACAAACACAGCTGCCCAACGAGCAATATCCATAGTTGCAACCCTGAACACCACAATCAGAACTAAGCGAGATATAAAGCCAGCTTAATTCAGCGAGCCAACTATTGCCACCATCTAACGATACCGATATGAAGATAGATTCATATAGAGTGGCAGTATAATTTGATAATCGGCAAACAATAGTAGTACTATTGAGTATAGACGCTTGCACAGTCCAATTCGATGAACTTTCAAAACGACATATTACATCAGTGTTTTCTTCCATGTTAACATTATCACTGGTTAGAATAATATCGACTCCATCATGTGCATCAACATCTAGTACTGTACGAGGATAAATGTCTAAAATAATTGGTGCATTGGAACAATCGGTACCATAATAATGATCTTGGCATGTAGTACAAAATGGTCCTTGAAATCTAATTGGATCATTGCAAATACAAGTACCTGTAGATTGATCACAAATACCGTTGTTTTGCTCACACATTGAACACTCATAACACCACGGATAACTATAATATCCTTCCTTGCATTGATTGCATGTCGCTCCTACAAAATTATCAAAACAAACACAGCTACCAAATGAACAATATCCATTAGTGCAAACACTGTCACCACAGTCGGAAGTAATATAGATATAAATCCAATATTGTTTATTCATCCAACTATTGCCACCATCTAACGATACCGATATGAAGATAGATTCATATAGAGTGGCAGTATAATTTGATAATCGGCAAACAATAGTAGTACTATTGAGTATAGACGCTTGCACAGTCCAATTCGATGAACTTTCAAAACGACATATTACATCAGTGTTTTCTTCCATGTTAACATTATCACTGGTTAGAATAATATCGACTCCATCATGTGCATCAACATCTAGTACTGTACGAGGATAAATGTCTAAAATAATTGGTGCATTGGAACAATCGGTACCATAATAATGATCTTGGCATGTAGTACAAAATGGTCCTTGAAATCTAATTGGATCATTGCAAATACAAGTACCTGTAGATTGATCACAAATACCGTTGTTTTGCTCACACATTGAACACTCATAACACGACGGATAATAAAAATAGCCAACCGCACAACTCGAGCAATTCATACCACGGTAGGATGCATAACAGGAGCACTGTTTTCCATCATTAATACATGTACCACGATAATTACAATCGGCTTCACTTTCACACCATGAATTTTGAGATACAACATTCTGTAAGAATGTAAGAGCTATTAGTATACGAGTTGACATATACCATTTGCGGATGAATAGCACCATGTAGCGGTATGATTTTTCAGCAAAATTACCGTTCCTAAATGAAAAATAAGGGTAGAAGAATTAAACAGTAAATTAGATGAATATTCTTCTACGCATTTCATATAAAATAAACTATATAGCTTACCTGTAGACACGTAGCTCTATAGGTGTAATATAATAATATGCTTATTCGCGCGTCGTATTTATAGTGATGCACATAAGAGCTACCTTATACGATTAGTAAGCATATTTTTGAATCATATTTTAGCTCAGGGATGTTTACCTTCAAAACTAGGAGTATCTGGATAAATCCTCCCGTTATATGTAAATATCCAAATCATGATTGCGTTCTCAATAATTAGTGCAATGAATGACGTTAAAATGATTGGGCTCGTCTAATTCGGAAGTAAATATTTTGATAATATTTTGATAATTATTTCAAGGACAACATTGAGCTTCTTCTTATTTCATAACGGTATACATACAAGTCATCGATTCAATTGACAAGTAAAAACGAACTCAAAACTACTATGTGAGAATATTGATGAACACTGTCTATTAGGACACAATGACATCTATCTAAAGACGGCATATCATTTTATAAGAAAAAAAAGACATCAAGTTTAATGAAAATAAGAATTTATAAGAAAATATATTTCTTTCGAGTAAATAATATTCAAATTAATCTCGAAAATGAATTCATTTCAATAGAGGTTCAATAATCGTTCTAATGGTAATTCTCATTTATAGTCGTTGTTTTTCTTTTCTGTACTATACGTCAAATCAGTACTTAGCTCGATTTAACAGTATTCTTTTTCTTTTCAAACAAAAGAACATACATATATCTTCCTGATCATGGAATATTCGAAAAATCACCCATCAATTCGGTAAAAATTGTCTTTGTTGTTTTATTTATCATTATGAATTTTATTTTCAGTGTTCATGCACCACCCGGTGGTCATAGTAATAACATCTTTGGCGCACAACAAGATGAACAATCAGCTGCCAATAAGAAAAAAAATACTCAATCGGACATTTTCGGAACAAAGACCGACAACAATGCTAATTCAGCACCTGCAAAGTACCGAAATCAATAATTGTCTTGTTGGTTTCTTTTGAAATTTTAATCTTATGTGTTTAGACCAACACGTGCTGCAGGAAATAATATCTTTGGTGGTGAAGCCGAAGAATCAGCTCCTAAAGGTGGTACTATTGCTGGTCAATATAAACAATCACAAATGAAATCGAACATTTTCGGTTCGGACGAACCAGCGGCATCACGAAATGTTTCGAATAAAAACCAATCGAATATCTTTGGTGTTGGCGATGATGATCAAGCCAAACGTCAAGCATCTGTTCGTCAAGGTCTTCGAGGTAAATATTCATGACCAATCGACAAGAATAACTATATATATAACGATCTTGCCTGAGAATAAAAACCAAATACCTAATCTATTCTCTTTAGATCCAAATGCATCACGCAGTGAGTTAGATGTTTTATTTTGTTGTTCGTTTTTGCCTTATTTGCGAAGTATTTTTTTTTCTTTCTCTACTAAATCACTAAACGAGTTCTTTTGTTTTTGTTTATCTTATGAATTCATATATGTATATACACACACACACACCTGATTGCATAATCCATTTCTTTAGACATCTATTGTCCATCCAGCTTCAATCATCTCTATGTAAAGTGCTTATTGCTTTTCGCTATTTAATTTTGACCGTCTTTTTTCTCTCTAATGAAAATAGATTTCGATTGAAGTCGTTTGTTTATTTGTGCATTTTTTTTACTTTCGTTTTCTAGTGGGATACAATCCGATCAATGGCGAATCTTATAATGCAGCTCCTCCTAAAGCCAACGAACCTGAAAAACAACAGGAAACACCTGCTGTAGAAACGCCAAGTACAGAATCTGTTCCAGCGGAAAATAGTACTAACAACGAATCGACACCTGCGACTGAAACGGAAAACACTCAACCACCAGCACCAGTTGCTGAAAATGGCAAAACTCAAGCAGTTGAAACAACAAATGGCAATGGTCAAAAACAAGAACCTGTACAAAAGGTAGGCAAAACGCTCTATTCGAGTAGTTTAAAACGTTTTCCTGATCGCGTTCGAATCAAGGCAAAAGAATGATTTAAAAAAAACTGTTCGATGATGATTTCTACACCGTTTACCCGTCTGATAAACAAATTATGTTGACAAATTATGTGTCCTGAGAACAGTTGATTGATTGTGCTTTTTGTTTTTTTTATTTCAATTATTTTCTTTTTCAGCCTGTTCATACAAGTGTACGAGTATTTCATCCACCTGGCGGCAGATCCAATGGTCCACTTTGGTAAACAGTGGACGAACATAATATCTAACAACAAAACATTCGACGCTTTTTTTTACAACAATAATTATTGTCTTGTGTTTTACTCATAACAGTACATTTCCACTAGCACTTCGTTCGTATGTTCTCTCATTTTTGTTTGTCTATTCCATTCTGCATAATCTCATGGTATTTTCTTTTTTTTTCTTCTTTCTTTCTCTTTTTTTACTATGATTTGAACAAAATACATCAGATATACACAATGATGATACGCTCGAGAAAGATATATTGTCTTACGACGACATCGTTCCTTCACTTTCAACATTCTCATTTAAAAAAATCTTCTCTTTCTTTTTTCGTTGTCTATCGATGGGCAAATCATCAGATATGATAAAATTCGACTGCACAGAGAAAGAGAAAAGCATCTGACGAAGAAGAAGAAGAAAGAAAAAACCTATTTAATTTGTTTGTGTTTGTGTTCTTTTTGATTAAACTTCTTGCCGGTGACGAATGTACAAACGATAGATAGCGATGCTTTCAAACGGTGCATTAGACGGAGATCCATATGGTGTTTCACCATTTCAACAAGTAACCATCGAATAACAAATCATCATTCATCGGTTCTTTGTTTTTCAAGGGAAGAACATTTATGACACCACCACGTAATCCACCTGTCTATTTCAATAATCCAAGTTTTTCTCAACCATCAATGATGGCACGTGAAGGACCATTAGCTACTAATCTAAATGCTGCTAATAACAATAATTCTAACGCTTATCTAACTGATCTACATTCACATTCAGTACAAAGCAAATACGCACATGTGACGAAAAAACAACAACATCGAATGTTTCTAATCGTTTCGTTTTTTAGGCAAATAGTATGATGGGTGGATCACGTTTACCACATCTTGGTCCATTCAGTGGTCTAGGACCTGTTTCCAGTCATGGTATGTAGGCGTAAATTCTAGGCCATCTTGTGTGTGCATATATTATCTTGCTTGTGCATCTTTCAGTACGCAAAAGCTTACAAATGACAAGTATGAATCGTTCATTTTGATCGAAATACAAAAAAAAACGCAGAACAGCACCTATTTGCATGCTCATCGATTATTTTCCTCATTTGTCGAGCGTGTTTAAACATTTCGTTTTCTATGTCATTCTAGTGGATGCTGCAGCTGTCGATAATAATCAACGTATATCTCCGGAAAATAATTTGGATTTCTACGGTTATTCCCAAGCAACACCTTATAGTGTAAAAAATCGAACTGTTGTTGTTTTTTTTTTATTTATCTCTGGTTATTCGTTCGAATAGATGCAACAATTGACAGATGATGATTTACTAATAAGTGGCTCAGCAGATCGAGAAGAAAAAGAACGTACAGTCCCACCGGACATGTCCTTTGTTCGACAAGCACGACCGGATTTTGCATATTTCATGCAAGATGAGTTAAGGTACGATTTGCGATCGATAAACGATGCATTCGAATTTGATTTCTCGATTTTTCTCTCAAGAACTGAATTACTCAGACGAAATCAAATGTTAACAGCTTGTGCAAATCTTGATGTTGCTGGAGGTTTGATAACGAACTGACAATCGATGGTTATTCTCTTTGTCCTTTTCTTTTTCAAAGCAATGCCTGAACGAGTCGGTGATTATTATAATCTAATGCCACTCGATAGTAGTCAAGCTAATGTGCCTCATAAATCTCGTACATTTCGTTATCAAACAATAAGTTACAAAGCCACACATATTCGTACAAATGAGATACGTTATTTAAAACGAATTATGGGTATGAACGAGAAAGAAAAGCGAAGATTCATCTTGAATTTGTATATTTAAATGACGATTTAGGTTGTAAACTACCTACTGTACGTTCGTATGAAATAATCGAAGCTTGGAAAAAGATAAATCATGCGAATATTGTACAATTACGTGAAGTTTTTCTAACGAATGATTTCGAAGATGATCAACCATGTAAGAAAATAGACGAATTAAA
>ERZ778020.3238-NODE-3238-length-10829-cov-3.874513_pt1 | contig 10829 bp, 8 predicted proteins | sample MGYA00375750_ERZ778020 | MGnify/ENA primary metagenome ERZ778020 (study PRJEB29350, sample SAMN05389818) | bioreactor metagenome | isolation source: Ammonium sulfate bioreactor | place: South Africa: University of Cape Town | collected 2014-03-17 ...
ACAATGTTAGTCATTTGTATAACTAATTTTAGACGTAAAAGTGCTATTTATGTCATACTATGTGTGTGTTGTATTATTGCATTAATAATATTAGCAATTGTTCTTCCCATTGTATTGACACGAACAAACAAAACAGAATCAATATCAAGTAAATAAATTATATCTTTATGTCATTTCAATTAGACTCCTAAGGAATTGATTTTTAGCTACGACAACAGATGATGTAACATCAACTCAAGAGAGTAAAAGATATTTGAATCTTTTTCGTAATAGAAACCTTTGACATGTATTTCATTTAGTTCAATGTATTTATCCATTAGCAAAATCGCCATCGGGCAACTGTGTAAATCTATTAATTGACATACGTAATTGTGGTACAGTTGGTTATGTTTGTCCGACTAATTATAAAAGTTGCTCGAATGGTGTGTGCAGTACTACACCAAGTGTTCAGTTATCAGATCCTATTCCAATCTTTACCGCTACTCTAAATGGATCAGTTGATGATACATTTTATGAAATGAATATTCCATTTGAAATCTCTTTATACAATATACGAACTAGTACAATTCATGTGACAACGAATGGCGTAAGTATATTGAGAAAATTACTTTTCACTATGAACAATACGTGCTTTAAAGGTTCTTTGTCTTGAAAATTGTTCTCGAGAATTCACAGAAACCGTTTTACCGACGGATATATTCCCGGGCGCGACAGCATTTGGATATTGGGATGATCTTTTTGTGTATGAAAATACATCACAAGGTATATATTATCAAATAATTGGTAATAATCCAAATCGTACACTTATCTTTGAATATTACTGCAGTCATTATCTAGCACCACATGAATACTATCATTTTCAAATAGTATTCTTTGAAAACAAACCTAATATTGTTCAATATAAATACTATGATATAAGTGATAAAGGTTCGAATTGTACAGTTGGTGTTCAAGGTAATTTTCAATCAAAATGTCAATAATTACTATATGAACTATCTCTATGTTTTAGCATCTAGTACGGGACCATTCATTCAATATTCTTTTCAGCAAGTAAATTCTGTTGTTAGCAATATGACTCTGACATTTGATACTCTTGCTGGAACGTATAATCGTAGTTATATGTATATTAAATAGAGTTTTTATTTGAATTTATATTGTTTAAAAAATAGAATAAAATTTTCAAGATTTTATATTAAAAATCACTTCTAACGCTAAATGATCTGATGGATATTGATCTGATGGAAGTGCATTAACTCCAATATCATCTCGATTTGGTAATTTTAAAATAGCCTTCGGCAGGAAACCTTCGGATTTATAAAAGACATAATCAATTGTATGACATTGGTCATCTTCGATTCCATTTTTTTCACGAATTTTCCACGTTGTAAATGTCGGTTCTTGACCATTCAAAAACTCTCGATAGGCACTTGAGAAACCGGCTTTCAAAACTTGATCATAATACGGTTCACTATGTTCACCATTGAAATCACCAGCAATGATAACATGAGTTTGTGTTGAATGATGTTCCGATAAATAATCAAGAATAGCTTTTGTTTGTTTGTTACGAATATCTGGAAATTTCGTTTTCGATTTTAAATGTGTACCAACAAAGACGAGATTTGTCGACGATGGTTTATGTTTAAGTTCAAGTACAGCAAAGAATGGTTGACCCGATGGTATAGAATCTTTTTGTTGATAAAAATAACGTTGAATTTCATTGAATAATTGTGTTTTATAGCAGAGAAGAATTCCATCGGGTCCTTTGAAATTCTCTGTATCCTTTTCAAATAAATAACATGGAGAATGAAGTTTAGGAGTGAAGAAACAAGTATATCTAAAATAATTGAAATTCTCTTCTTAGATGTCAAGAATATGTTTGTGAACTTACCCGTATTTAGTTAATTGCTCCTTGAGAAAACAATCGTAAATATCAATTTCTTCGAGCGCACAGAGATCCGGTTGACGAATGAGAATTTGTTCTAAAATACGCCATCTACGTGTATCATAAGCAACAGTTTGTTTATTGACACGAACAAAATTATCTTGAGGATTGGATAAACCTTGTGCAAGACAATTCCATTGAAGAACATGTAATGTTTGCGAATTCAATGAATAATCTCCTAGAAATTCTCGTTTAAGACTGGCTGAAGATAGATTCTTTTGTATTCTATTTAGAAGAAAAAAAATATACATTTGAGAATTTGAAATTTTTTTCCCCATCGAACACTTACTCGTTTAATGACATATGTGTCGACATTGTTGTTTGAAGAATCTGAAATGATGAAAGAATTTACTCTATCATTATTATTCATTCCGTTTTCTTTTACAAATAGGAAACATGATTCATAATATTTACAAAGATTAATAGAATTCATTGAGAATTTCGAAAGGTAACATATTCTATTCATTTTATTCGTATATGATGTTTGGATAAACACAAAATAAAGTAAATATTTACGAATCAACCACGTGCTAAACAAAGACAGAACGAGCAAGAAAATGAAGGAGAAAAAGAAAAAAAAGAGATTAATCGCATGAAATGGTTGACTGATCATATATACACTCTGTATACTAGGTTATTAATAAAAAAAAGTAATGCATATGATGTTAATAGAATCTTTAGCAAATGAAATTCTAATTGAAGTATTCGAATATCTTGATACACATCATCTTATTCGAGCTTTTCGTCAGTTAAATATTCGTTTTCATTGTTTACTGCAATTTTATTTTCGATCTCATCGATTAAATTTCGAATCATTATCCAAAGATGAATATGATTTTATTTCGCAACATCTTCTTCGATTTGTCATCGATCAAATACCTTCATTATCTCTTGCCAATGACGAAACCCCTGGTCTACCCGAATATTTTCTCTTGCAAAGTTTTACTCTCGATCGATTTATTCATTTACAATTTCTTTCATTATCAAATATTTCTTCTCTTCCGACATTAAATCAAATCATCTATCAATGCCAATCACTTCAATTTCTAACTCATTTACATATTTTAAATCGTTACGAAAATGATATTTATCCAGATATAACAAATTTATTAGATAATATTTGGAATCTTAAAAATTTAGTTGTTTGCCAATTGAGTGGTGTTCAATATTTGAATACAACTGGCTTGTTAGATATTTCAACAGTTTCATCATCGATTGAGCATCTTTCAATCGAATATATTCTCTCGAATTTAACTAATCTTGTACATTTATTCAAACATACACCTTCACTTCGACAATTTCATGGACTTGTTCATTCATATTCACCGGTCGATCAATTCGATATCGATATTTCGTCATTAAAATCACTTCAGTTATCATTTGGTGGATCATTTCATTCGTTAGAAAAACTATTGAAAACCTGTTCGAATTTAATCTATTTACAAATCGACATATCACGAGTATATATCGATGGTGATCAATGGAAATCGTTGATTATCAATTATTTACCTAATTTAAAAACATTTCATCTACGAATGATCTTCAGTTTGGATTCGTATAATCAAGATATTGATGAAATACTCGATTCATTCCGAGATACGTTTTGGATTGAAGAACATCAATGGTTTGTTCGATGTCAATGGAATTCATCTGATCCATATAAACTTATTACAATCTATACTCAACCATATGTTTTCAAATCATTCGATTGTTCGAATGCAATTTCAAAAAGTAACATATCTCATTTCTACATCGAACTTCCTCGTCATGATCTATCGAAATTAAATATTTCGATGTTGAATTCATTGAAAAATCTAGATCTATCAATCAATTCGCATAGAAATTATTCACAATTACAAATTTTATTTGATCAAACACCGAATTTATATTCATTGAAAATTATATTTGCTATTGATTTAATCGAATGTCTATTAAATTTAACAAGTTCATCGATTCAACGTTTAAATTTTCTTGAACAAAAAATTTCCTTTACAAAATCGGATTGTTTACGTTTAATTAAATCATCACTTGGTCAACAATGTCAAGTACTTTTAATTCGATTAAAAACTCGAAATTCGATTCTAGATTTAATTCAACACATGATTCATCTACGTTTGCTAGTTGTCGATTGTGATGATGATCATGATGATGGTATGAATCTCAATCAGTGGTTAAAACAAAATTTATCATCGAACGATTCTTTTATTCGAAATTCAAAAAATCAACATCAAATTCAGATTTGGATCGATCGACAAGTTAAACGAACATTACCATATCGAACTCAACTAATTCAATATTTCAAAAATATTCTTTTTTAATTTGTATAAGTTATTTTTAAATATGGCATCGCTTGTCCATAACGATAGACAATGTATTCATCACAATCTGGATAGTCAACAAATGTTCCATGTGTTGAGTGATAACCTTGTGGAGCTGACATAAGTGCTTGATTGAGTACTTGAACTACAGATTCTTTTCCTAATGTAACTTTATTGTAGAACATGATACGTGTCTGATCATTCGAATTAGCTCGTGTATAACCATTGGAAACTGCTGGATTATGAGCAAAATAAGCTCCATGACCTAGAAAATATCAGTGATGAAATTATTTGTACTTTTATTTTGCTATCCTACCCCATTTCCCACTGGCCCAAAATCGGTCATCGTATCCATCAGTAACAATACCTTCAATACCAATGCCATGTGTTCCATGAAATAGTTCTCTTTCATTGGGAATTTTGTTTGTACATTGCTTAGCTATCAGATGTTTCATAGCTAAATAAGCGTCTTCCAATGCTGGATTTTTAATTTGTTCGATTGATAAGATTTTCACTTGATAACCAATCGTATCTTTTAATTTTTGAACAAGATGTTTATACAATTCAGTTGATGTAGGTAGAGGTACGAGAATAGCATCACATTTTTGTGGTGGATTGGGAATGACGTTGATCGGTTGTCCCATTTGTGTCCAACCTCGACTTTTCATTTTAGCGATTCGTATGTCCATAGACGAATCAATTGGACGTAGAATTTGAAAACGTTTATCTTTTATATTCTGAACAATGGTTTCGAGTTCAATCGAATACGGTTTACTTTGTATATCAACTTTCATGCCTAATTCTTTGGTATAATCTTTCTCCAATGATAAATTATTCACATCGAAATCGATTCGATCATGTGTCAAAGTAACATGTGGTTCGATTAGATCCATTGTAAATGGACCTGTTGGAGCATGTTCATCTAATAATAATATATATCGCCAATCTTCTCGAGCGACTACACATTCGATATCATATTTATGCAATAGATCAAGAAATCGATCGATATCAAATGGCCAATATGTTGATAAATGACAATCGAGATCACATGGTATTAATTCCTTATTTAATTCAGGTATTGGCGTACCGGCAGGATTTATTCTGTATGATATCCACGATGATGAAGGGCCTGCTGGTTTATTCGAATAACCTCCTACGATCCAATCTCGAACGAAACCACCTTCAAGTCGACAATCGAATTTGCAAACTGCAAGCCAAGCAACAACTTCCATGCGAGTTTCTCGTGTTGCTCGAGGTCCTTTTAGACTTTTCCAAAGCTCAATCGATGTTCGTTTACTATCGGTTATACGTGCGATTTTCTCTTCTATATGGATAAAAGTTCGACGCATCTGTGGTTTGAGAATACGTGGTGAAATACCTTAAAACATAAACACAAGTTTTTATTTTTATGAAATCGAAATAATAAATTTTTCAAAAATAGACGAACCATCATTTGGATGTCTCATCACAGCTGCATGTCTTAACCAACCGAGAAACGATTGAAATTCATTAAAGACAAGTTGATTTTGTGAATCTCGTCCTGCGATGATGATTTCTGTTTGATCTTTAATTGTACTATTATTAATTGTAATTTTCACTTGATTTTGTGTTTCCCATCGACGTTTCATTGGTTCGAATAATTTCGGCATTTTAGAAACAATTTGAAGATTTTGTTCCATGAGTTTATATTTCGCTGGTTCTAATTTTTCTGACCAAGCATTTGTTAACATAAATCTCTTTTCTTGAATTAATTGATGAAGAATATCTAATTCAGCTTCGAGAACATTGCCAGCTGATCCTTCGAGAATTAATTCATTGTTATTCAATTGTATTCGAACATTTGAAAAAAGTTGTTTGACTGTTGAAAGAATATTTTCATTATGAAGTTTAGCTTGTTCGACAGCATTGAGTTTGATCTGCCGCTGAAATGTATATTCAATCCATTGCGGTTGAATTTCGCCAACAAATGAAAGTACAGCCGAAGCACGAACTGATGATGAAAAACGAATGTCACGTGCAAGAACAAGTGCAACAGGTGGACTTGGAAATTTTCTTGATAATGTCGATTGAAGATCGAGTACAGCAATGTCTGATCGTGGCGGAGAATATCGTGTAAACATATGTGTTTTACCTTGTAGTTCTTTCATAGAAACGAAAACATTTTCATGAAAACCATTGAGTAAAGCTCGTGCAATCGATTCCCAATTCTCGCCGCTTGATAGTTGTGCTTTACTCGAGTATTCTTTCAAATGTGCGAACGATTTTTCGAGACTTTCATATCGTCTCAATGCTTGTCGAAGAACATGTTGAATCGACGTCAAGCCTTTAGCTCGACAGATGTTGCCTAAATTAAATTGTGAACGATGTACACTTTCTCGAATTAAGAGAATGACATTCATAACTTTTAATAGCGACATAAAATCACCGTCAGAACATTTCAGATGATCAGGAATTAATTTTAATACTGATGAAGTATTTAGAACACCTAAAATCGATGAAAGAACGATTAAATCACGACCACAAGCGTATTGATTCAATGCAGCTGCAACTGATTTTGACATAGCTAATGAACCGAAATCGGGTAATTTAGCAATTTCACTGCCAACTGCAGTCAATCGATCTTTGGTATCCAAAAGACCTAAAAACAAAAGCAATGTTTCATTAAATAGAATAGAAATAGAACTCACGTAAACGTTTCAATTCTTCCATTGCTGAGTTGATCGCCTTTGTATTCGGCGGATCAGGTAAGAATTGTTTGAGATAATTGAGTCCGTTTTTAATAATCGATTTTCTCAATGAAAATTCGATATTCATCAATTCCGATTGGCAAATCTGTGGTGTCGGATATTTTTTATCTTCAACTTTGAAATCATACAATGCATAATATTCTCCGGATTGTGTTCGTCCGAGTCGACCAAGACGTTGTTTTATTGTTGATTGTGCAGCTCGAATTTCCATGAGTGTTGTTTGTTTTTTCTCGGAATCATAAATAGGAATATTAATCATGCCTGTATCGATGACATATTTCAATGATGGAAATGTCAATGATGTTTCGGCAACAGTTGTCGAAAAGAAAATACTGCCCTGTTCGATAAATTGTTGTTGATCATTGGCTGATTGAGATTGAATAAGTTCGTGAGCAATCAATGTTCCACGACTGATTTCATTGAGAAGAGAAACACATTGTTTAACTTCAGTGACACTGCTAACAAAACAAAGAATTTGATCATGACGATGACGTTTTTTGCATAATTCTTGAACTAGATCTAAGATGTTTTGATTAGGTCGATTGATTGTATCTACTCGGTAGAGTGTGCCAAGCGAAGGCATTGTAAATTCATTGACTGTAATCTGAGAAATTCGTCGAAATAGTTCAGGAACTGAAGAATCCAATGTTGCCGACGAAATGATGATTTTGATTTTAGATCTGAGCTGCGGTTTTTCTGTTAACATTCGAGCAAAAAGTGCTAAGCAAAGATCAATGTTTACCGATCGTTCATGAACTTCATCGATGAAGAAAACAATCGGTCGATTAGTTTTAATTTGATCACTGATAAAATTCTCGTCATGTAAAAGACGTTCTTTGAGTAAACCATCAGTCAAATAGAGAATAGGTGCATTGACATTACGTTCATCACCACTCACAGCCCAACCGGCTAATTTCGGTTCTTTTGGATGGCTAAGCATTGTTTTATTAACACGATCACAAATAGCTGTACAAGGCAGCCGACGTGGTTGTGTAACAAGAACTTTCTCGTATGCTTCAGCAATGAGCAAAGCTGGAAGTAAACTTGATTTTCCCGAGCCAGTCGATGTTGCAATTGTAATTACAGTATTATTTTCAACTCGATCTAATAGATCATTAGATAGTTCGTATAAAGGTAATTGCAAAAGAAAACATCGATAATACAACATGATACGTTGTAATAATTTAGGAATTTTGCTTAATTGTTCAAATTTACAACCTCGATAGATCGGATTGGTTCGAAAATCTTGTTTGATACCGTCGATAAACTTATTTAAGACTTGCAGAGATTTATCCGATGGTTTCTTTTCGAATTTCGATCGTTCAGAAAAGACCTGTTGTTTAACAAATTCATCTAATGCTTCATATTTCAATATTTCGATTTCAGACTCGAAAAGATTGTCGTTGAGATATTTTGTTGTCAATCGTTTTATTGAAATCGATGATTGAAAACTCGAATCATTAACACAATTATCAACCATTTCTTTTGCTTGACGTGTGATATACTTATCATACTTTCGTTGATATTCATCGATTTTCGTTTGAATTAATTGTTGAAAACATTTTATAAACGATCTCCAATCTTGTGAATAGGGAATCTGTTGAAACATAATATTATTCATCGAACGTAGGACAGCATTTAAACGTCGATGATAATAACCTTTTGCTAGTTCGGTCGATTTTGTTAACCGTTGTAAACGTTGTAGAATAATTTTAAATTCATCATGATGCGCTCGAACACCAAACAATGTAACAGTTGAATACTGTTCATCGGTTTCTGTTATACTTAAATTAGGAATACCAATGAAATAATCATGAGTTTTATATTTTGTTCGGAGATGTTGAATAATAAATTTTTGTCTACTTGAGATAAATTGTTGTGCAAGGATACTATCGACGTTTTCGTAATCAATACATTTCATTTGTTTAGTCAAATCTTGTAGCTCTTGTTCATGTCGTTGTCGACTAGCTAATTGTCGTTGAAGATCACGAAGTACTTCATTTGTACGTTCTAATTTCTTTTCTTTTTCAGTACTTAGCTTGTCTTTTGATTTTTCGAGTTCTTTGACTTTCATTTTCTCTTGTTCGATTTGTTCTTTTAATTCATCGATTTCAATTTGTAAAACATCATTTATAACACTTGCTTTTTCTTCTTTTAAAGCTTTATTGGTATGTTCTTCAATGGCTGTTTCTTGAGATTCATCACTAGAATTCTTAGCAAAATATGCATCAATTGACATATCAGTCTTTTCTCGAAGCATTTTATCCGTTGGAGACAGATCTGCTGGATTACTAAGTTCACCAACACTGTATGTACCAGGAGTATTTTCTATATTTTTCTCGTGATCAATACCATCATCATTAATTACTTCACTGGTCGAAGCAGCCGCTTGTATAGCAGTTTCATCGACATCTTCATCTTCATCTTCATCAACTAAATCATTATTACTTTCGGACGAATCTGGTGTTGTTGCCTGTGAACATTCTTGTTGATGTGCTGTAGTGAAAGGTTTTGGTTGAATCGTAGCTGGAGGATTATAATTATCGACAGGAACAATTTTTTTATTTGCTAGATCAGTACTTGATACTAATTTTGGTATCCATCGAATGCATCCAGTTATTGTTTGGGCGTGATTTGAAAATTCGAATGTTTGCAGATTAAAAATTATTTGTTCGCCTACATAGGGAACATTGATATCGATTACTTTTCGCCGACAATTCATTGCTTCATCGATTAGTGAACTTGTCTTCATATCACAAGCATACCAAGTATTTAAATGCAATTGGAATCGTTTGTTTGTCATTTGTGGAAAATGTAGAGCTTTGAGTAGAGAATTTTTGTCAGCTGTTGCATTTGTTTGTTCATGTTGAATAATCATAATTTGCCACAGTGAATAACAATCGAAATTGAGAATACTTGAGCCACGACATCGAACCCATGCCATGTTTTTATTTTGATCTTCTTCGTGTCGACCTGATCGACAAAAATCAGTCATGGTTACGCTATATAAACCTTTAGCAACTACTAAATAGATTTGTTTTTCGAATTGTTCATTGATGGGTAAAAGAGATTTATGTAATAAATCCGCTTCAGTTCCTGAGAATTTATACCATTTCGTATCTTGAAATGGTTTATATTCCCAAAAAGAATCTCGCATTGGTCGACGACTATCATCCATAATACGTCGATCAGGTAAAGATTTTGGCGGATCAATCGAATAATTAATAATTAAATAGCTCATAAAATATTTTTTTATATCAGCATGCCGTTCACCATTCATAATCGGTGTTTCATTGGCTTGATTTTCAATGAAATAATCTGCATCATGTTCAACTAAATATTTAACAATATCTAAATGCTTATTATAGCAAGCTGCATGCAATGCTGTTGAAGCAGCCGATGGTTTCGGAATAAAATCTTCTTTGCATGAATTCAAAGCAAAATCAGCATCACGTTGATTTTGTGCATTGACAGAGCAATGGGCTTCCTCGATTAAATATTTTAAGAGTTCGAAATGATTATTTCTTGCCGTTGAATATAGTAATGTTGTTTCCCACATGCCTGGTTTATCTTTGTATTCAGGATATTGTGTAATAAATTGTTTGACTACTGCTAAATCTCCATTATATGCGGCTTGATAGGCATCGATCGCAGCTAATAAACCTTTGAAATCACGTTGAAATGAAACTAAATCATTCATATTCAAGCATGAGGTGAATTTCTTTGTTTTATCATCGTATTTGTACGGTTGAAGAAAATTTAAAATATAATTCCGCGATTGACTCGATAGAGCAGGAATATGTTGATTGAGGATTTCTTCGA
>ERZ778020.3240-NODE-3240-length-10828-cov-3.232154_pt1 | contig 10828 bp, 10 predicted proteins | sample MGYA00375750_ERZ778020 | MGnify/ENA primary metagenome ERZ778020 (study PRJEB29350, sample SAMN05389818) | bioreactor metagenome | isolation source: Ammonium sulfate bioreactor | place: South Africa: University of Cape Town | collected 2014-03-17 ...
TAATTAGAAAAATATTCATAGAGACTAGCTGCAGCACTTCAACTGACGGCAGATATCAACAAATTACCAAATGTGATATTTCGAATAACTGATAAAGCACGAAGTAATGACGATGATGAACTGGATTGAAATGCAATTACTAATGCATTGACTTCAACTTCAAGATCGGTTTCATCAATAACTTTGAAGATCATCATTGATCGTCTGTTGAGCAAGTGAACAAAGAGACGATAATAATTGATATTGTGCACTCAATGTTGATCGAATATCTAACGGAAGATACATACTTGCATTCTCATAGAAAATTGCATTTGACCATGTACGTGTAACAAATTCACTTGAACAAACTGGATGAAATATCGGTTCTAATCTAATAAATCTTTCATAACGAATGAGTATTGCACTACATGGACATGAAAATTTAGCATATTCGAACGATTGAAGAACTTTGAAATCTTTTACGTTTTAAATACACAACTCGTTAACAATCATTGACGATACGAACTCGTCAGTAAAACTACGTAAATTCGTGTAGCCAAACGTTGTTGTCCTATTGGCAATGAATTGACATGATCGAATTCATTCAATTCTTTGAGCCATTCTTTAACTTTAGACACACGTCCTTGTTCAATAAAGGCAGTTATATTTCCCTGGATTATTTGTTTAATGAGTAGTTGTTGAAAAAAGGAATGATAACACTTTGTGTAGCATTGAATACCGTAGTAGAACAATCATTTGTTCCTGGTTGTCCATTACATTTTGCCGGTAAGGTCGTGCGTGGCCACGAATGTTGACCTTCAGTGATTTTATATTCTATGACAATACCATTGCAATTTGAATTATTGTTCCACGTTTGAATTTCAACTAATTGTTGAGGATCGATGTCTTTTGATAAATAAGAGATTGACGGAATACTTTGACAACCATTTCGTCGTATCCAATCTTCAAGGAAATCACCAATACTAACTTGTATACCACCATGTGCTCGTTTGCCTTCGTATGGTGTAATAGTATCAGCAGTACCATGAAAATCAATAATTGGTATAGGACGTTCACTAGGACAATTTTCATTAAATGTAGTTCTATAGAAAGCTGAAGATATTGTAGCCAAAGCAGCAAATTTTGCCGCTATCGATGGTGTACGAGCCAAGAGATTGACAAATCCACCACCTAAAAATCGAATTGTTAACATAACAAATAATGAAAATGATATCATATTTTACCATTACTCTTGCCTGTGGCATAGATTCGAGATGAATCAATGCACAATTTTCTTTTCAACTCGGAGATCATTGCATTTACAAAGAGAATCTATATGATGAATGATAGACGTCATAAACAAGAAGAAGTCAAATAAATTTACATCATCAACATGAGGAGATGAATAAGGTGCACCTTGCCAAGCAGTTCCGCCATTCGTTCCTATTATTCCTTGAGGATAAACAGCAATAATTCCTACGCCATTAATGAGTAAACCTTGTTGAGATAGTTGAGATAGATCTTCTTGTGTCGTCATATCTCTTGTATGACCGTGAAAAGAAAAAATAACAGCGTGTCCACGATTATTTGGATAGTCTACTGGAAGATGTACATTGTAATGACGAACGGGTTGATCAGCTCTTACATCAATCTCGACAGTCGTTGTTTTACCCGGAGAAAAATCAGTAGACATTATAAAAAATGATTCGATCGTATTTTTCGTTCTTTCTCGAACGAGATTACTTGTGCAAATATTGACTTTTATTTTACATGTGAGTTTATACTTCGATATAATTTGAAAATTGCCGATGTAATCCAACCAATAATATAACTATATCGATCGGATTTCCGTATCCATTATACGAACACGTACAGTATGTCACTAAACATGCATTAAAATCAGTATTTGTCATAGGAAATTTCAAATAAATACTGTTTAACAAACAGATTTTCAAGTAAAATTTGAATAGCTGCATTCAATTGTTGATAGTTTCCTAATGAATCAATACTATTCTGATGATAAAAACATTGCGGAGCGTTCCTTGAACTTAAAAAAATGATTCTAATGGATAACAACCAACTATTCTTTTGTTAGATAATATTTGTGTACATGTCGATAATGTATCACAATCACAATCTTCATATTTTACGGAACTTGAATAATATTCATATAAGACTTAAAATCAAAAGGAAAAACATTGTATTTCCAATTTGTTGAATATTTATTTAATAACATATTTGATCCAGTTAATTGACGAATCATAGCAAGCATATTGACAAATTCATATTGATATATTCTTTTTGAAATTGTTCGAATCGATTTTGAATTGTTTAAGCAAATTGTTCGAGTGTATTATTAATAATATTTGTTGCTAATTTAAAAAATGAAACAAATAATTGATAATATCCAAGTTGATCTGTTTGATAGGAAATATATTCAATCTAACCATTAGATATAAAATGACTTGAACAAATCGAATGCACTCGAGCTTTAATTATTCAAAGATTTTGAACAGAAAAATTGAAGATTTTCATGAAACTGTATTGTTGATTCAAGATTTGAAATTATTTTGACTTGAGATGTTAAACATGAAATAAGATAAAAGATAATTATTAGCAATAAAACTAAAATAATTTTTAATTTGTTTGAAGTTTTTTTTGTGTAATTGAATATTGCAATCAATGCATATTTGGTAATTCTTCAATGAGTCGAACAATAATTAGCATACAAATTTCTAATGTAGTTGTTAGACCATCCAAAACACTGATAATTGTTTTTAGTATAATTAGAAAACTACGATGACAAACTATTTCATATGCACATGTTGATCTACATATTTTATAATAAGATGCATACGAAATATTTTCTATCCATGAATTAACCAATAAATCTTGTCAAATCGATTCAACTGTTTCGTCTTATTTTCCATTGGAAATGCTCAAAAATAGAAAAATTCATTGGTATTTGATTATTCACAATATTGACTGATATAGATTGAAGAAGTGAATCAAAACATGTTTGACTAAATAAAACATTGAACACGATCTATAAAAATCACAAGAACCATTCGAATAATATATTAACTTAATTTGTTTCTCGAATTCATTTAACAATACATTCATACCGATATTTAGTATTCGTTTTCCAATGTTGAATTATTGAAAATATATTTCATCGAGAAAATAATTTTCATCAATTATATCGTGAGCATTATCGCACAATGTTTTTAAAATATTAAATTGACTAACAAAATTAATTGCATATTGTAAATCAGCAACAATTATTGTTTGATGTGTAAAAAATCTCATTAAATTCATCCAATCCATTGAAAGAAAATCACTTGAACAAATCCATAGATGTCATAATACCCTACAAAGTCGTTTTCACAACTGAGATACAAATTCATCTCACCCATTATACCACAGACGTAACGATATCATTATTCATTATACGAACAATATCTTGAAAGTTTGAGGGATTAGTGGATTTGGTGTAACGACTCAGTTACATTACTGATGTAATGACTTCATAGAGACAACTACAATTAATGTATACGGTTGGTCATACCATAACTTCTCCATTTTTTATTTGATATAGAGCATAATTTGTCACTTGTGCAGATAATAAAGAATTGCCGTCTAGTATCTCATGTATTATAAGGAAAGTGATGGTAAATAATCATTTATCAGAGAAGTTTGAAACTGATTGATTAAAAAGTGAATATCTCATTCAAATAGTTCCAAGGATATAACAGACACACTAACATAATCATTTCTACAAAATTTATCTAAATTTTCACTCAGAAATTTGCTGATTGAAATGCAGAAATATTGTAAACCACAAAATATCTGTGAAGCAGCAAAGTAAAAATCTTGTATGTGATTATGACCAGTGCTTTTAAAATATATCAATTTTTTTAGCCAGTCTTCGGATACAAAATCACTTGTACAAATTTGATGTATTGAATATTGAATTTCAAGTATATCTCTTCATGATGTATCGAAATTTTTGTTCATGAGCATGTGATAATGTTTGAGAAAAATGACAAATCTTGTTGATATCTTTTGATTTGTCAGTTCATGTTGATCAGTTGAAAGTGAAATCAATGAGAAATCTCTTCATCTTTTGTCGAATTGTATCAATGTGTTCAGGGTTATTATGCATCAGGTGATAGGAATAGGATGTATTTTTCTTTATGTTCTGTGTTCTGAATCGTTGAAAGATTGTTAAAATTGTAAGAATCAATGAATTCCAAAAAACTCGAACGAAGGCGAACACGGAATTTATTTAGCAGACAAACTTATGAATATTCATAAATGACTATGAATAAAGCGTATTTAATATCAAGGATAATAAAAAAAAAACATTGAGTACGAAATGGTTTTCGCTTATGGCCTATATCCTCTTGACATCACTTAGTTTTTGAGAAATGAGTATTTTTTCTCAAAAAAGAGTTGAACTGAAAATTCTAATTTCGTAACATTTACAACTACGTCAAACTACTGTAACTCATTTTCTATTTCTAGTGATGTATATGAGCACTTACTTAAAAACAATTGTTAAAATAAGTAAATTAAAAGACGTCAAGGATCTATTTGGATGAGTTTTCTACGTGTAGTTTAAAATACTTGTAGCATTGCTTCAGAAGAATGTTTTCTCTTTAAACATAAAAAACCTGCTTGCACACTTTTTTCTGAAAAATAATTGAAATATATGAAGGAAGAACTTGTGAGATTTTTGAAGAGTATGGACATGTCGCATATATTCCTATTTTTTTGCACCTAATTTCAATTATAGTGACATTTGTACAGTTTTTTTGCTATATCTTCGGTGCAATCTTATTTAAATTGCTTCAAAAATACATTACTGAGAAAAGTTAAATAAAATATTTCTTGTTTTTTTTCAACACCCCTCAATGGCATCTCGATCACAACTATCACCTTTTATTATTTTAGCTCTATTTCCTTTTTTAAAAGGATTTATTGCAGAAAATGAAAAAAATTTGAAGATATCAAGCTATTATTTCTTTCAACAATAAGAAAGAAAGAGAACGCAAAAAAAACATAGGTGATATTGGGTTATATGATATCACTAAGTATGATCATAAAGACGCATAGTTGAGAATTATCGCATTGGGTATTGTAAGAAAAAACCCAAACACATTTGCTCTATATATAGAGATGTAATAGACATTTTTCTTCATTGCTTAACATCAATCGTAAATATTCTTTCTAAAATGTCTTGAAACTTTATTTATCTATTTAGATATTCTATCTTCACTTCAGAGTTCAAAAACAAAGATGAAATTCTTCTCAATTGTGGCATTATTTTTCTTATTAATTGTTCACATGCCGGAAAACATTTTCGCTGGACCTGTTGCAGGTACAGCCTGTTGTACTACTTGCTGTGGTGGAGCCGCAGTCATGGCAACTGCTGGTGGGCCAGCAGTGTTTGGTGGATGTTTTCCAGCATGTGTAGGAACAATGGGTATGTTGTTCCCATGTACTTTCTGTGCCGCTGCATTTGCTGCACCAACACCATAAATATGTAGCTGTTCAACATACGTACAAAAATTAAATAGAAATTTTAAACTTTTCGTTGCTATTCATCACTCTTCTTCAATGTAAATATATTCATAATTCCGAATGAAAAATAAATCTAATATGTCATACATCAAGGAAGAAAAACTCAAGTTTTGATTGAAATGATCTTAAATGAAGGTGAAATTACAAAATAATAATCCAATGAGGAAAGAAAGCGATTCGAAATTATCCGGATGTGATTTTTGTTGACGATATATATTCAATTTGAAAAGAATTTGAATATTGATAAATTAATTTAATGCAAATTATTTGATCGAACTATTAGCAAAGCACACAAACAATAAGAACTTCAATCACTATGAATAGCTGATCATATAGTTCTTAGTCTTTTTGCTACTCAATAATAGAACTTAATAATGAATCATTTTTGGATTATACACGCTCTCGCGTTAAATGTATATAAGCACGAGTGTTCTTTTACCTCGAATCAATAGGCACGCGGTTTTTTCCTCAATAGAATAACACAAGTATATCTTTCTCTTTTCTATTAGTTCAATATGAATAGTAAAAAGTATTTCGAACTTTGAACTATTGTCATTGGTATAATCGTTGAATGCATCGTGTATGTTGATAGCAATTCCGATGGTAAACAATCATTTAGTCAACAAATTCAAAGTCTCCAAAGTGAAACAGATCATCTCTGTTCTTATATTCGAATGGCATCACTCGTATCTGTCAAAAAATTGATTAGATTAATGCAAGATAGACATGCTGTTCGTCCGAATCTGCAAAGCACAGAAGTTTCATTAGTCAATATTGCAGCACAAGATGAAAAATATCAATCCTACGTAATTCAACAATTAAATGATTGTGATGCAATACGATATATGTTAATGAAAAGTGTAGACAGTGGAGCGTTAGTTGACTATTATTTGAAAGAAGGCAATTATTCACTAGTATCAAGCATTATTGACAAATGGCATCAACAATTTTTAAATTTGAGATCCAAGTTCAATCTCGGATATACATCATTAGATATTATTCTAAATAACAAACAAAGTTTCTTTCATGACAGTTGGCTTTGCAGTATAACGAAATCTATATTACCACTCATTGTATTAGCCGTCATTTCATATGTTGTTCTTATTCAAATTTTTACTATGATTCGTTTAATTACTTGGATCACTGATTTATTCATTCCATCTACTAGTACTTTACATCAACAACAACAACAACAACAACCATCTATTGAAAACGGACTTTCGAAAAACAGTATTACACAGCATCATGTCGATAATACGAATTCAGAACTACGCAGACGACAACAAATCCTTTCTCCCGAAGCGAATCAAAATATATCGATTCAGAATAATTCCAACTTGGCTACAGTAATAGCCGTAAATTCTCAAAGGATAAAAAAAGATAAAATGGATAGTCTGACTCATTACTTTTTGTGTATTAATTACAACTGCAATAGAATACTATCCTGCTATAATTCCGCTTCATTCATCTCGATACAATTGGTATCCTGCTGCTACTGACACAATAGAAACAATGAGAATAAATAGAGAAAAGCTTGAATCTATTGTGACTCGTCAAATTTTTTCAATTGAAGAATTACAAAACTATGCAACAAAATGTAAATGTTCTAATAAGTAATCTTGACAAGAGTAGTCAACAAGCAAGCAAACAAGTAGCTGACTTATACATAGCGAGTGAACAGTTACCGTCCGTGTTTCGTGATGCTCGCAGAAATATTGAAGCAAAAGCAAAACAAATAAGTAGATTTGAGGAAGCGAAAGATCTCCTCGTTGCATTGGAACAAGCAGAAGAAAAATATGAACAACTTCAATGATCCATTCAAATATTGGTGATCAACCAACAAAAACTATTACCTGGATTCAAAGAACAAACTAGAGTTATGCAAGCGCTTGTGCAACAGGGACATATACTGGATATTCATCGAATTGCGAAGGAACATATTAAGACTGTTATCGAAATTGATGACTATACTTATAATGTCGAAATTATTGTAAAAGATCTCATTCAAATCGTCGAAAATGATAATTATGACGGAATGAAAAATGCAATCAATGAATTGAAAGAGCAAACCGCTTATGATCAATATAAAGCAATCATTGTTGGAGGTTTAAAAGTCGCTGGTGGAGCTGGTGGAGCTATCGGAGGTGGTGCACTCGGCATAGTAGCAATCAAGTTAGGATTTGCAATAGTTTCGATTACAGCAATACCTATTACCCCTCTATTTGTAGTCGGCGTCATTGGTGTCAGTGCATTTGCTGCTCTTGAGAGTCTTAATAATTATAATGATGCAGAAAACTATAAAGAATATTTAAATATTGTTGAAACTAATCGAGCAAATTTGCATATTGCTTTGAAAAATTTAGAAAAAAACAATCAATGAACAAAACACAGCATCGATAGCTGTCCAAGTAGCATTAAATAATATTATCACACATTCTGCCTCAGCTTCAAATATTTCTGGTTTTATATTACCTACTTCAAAGCGAATTGCTCTCAGCAATGAATTATTTCATCTCAACCAATAGTACAACACGATGATCAGTATCTTTCAGTCATTTAAGCCATATATGAACATTAAGAAAAATCAAAAACGTTTGACAACATAAGAAAAATACATTTTCCTTCAAAATATTTTAATCACGAATAATAAATGAGAAAAAAAGACATGCTCCTCTAATTAGTTTCTCACGCATTTTCAAATGTTAAAAACTTTCAATTTTTATCGACATCTAATCGTTCCAATAATCAGCAACATAAACATCGTAGTTGTAACAGCAAAATCTTCCTAAGTTGATACGTAATACACTTTATCTTCACACAGAAGTTCTATCAATTAATAAGTACGACAATTTCTAATTAGATCGATGAATTCAAATAAAGACAATTGATAACGGCAGACTTTCTCTCTGTAGATATCCTCAATTCTCAAATCAACATCAACATCAAACATTTTCAGTCAACAGTAGTGTGCCAATAATGGATATTCTTTTCAAATTCAAATATTATGTTTCGTTCTTAATATCAAGAAAGATAATTGTGCATCTTTCGTGTTATACGACATATCGATTTACAATGGGATGTCATTCATCTTAGTCTTATGATGACATCTGTAGTGTTTGATACTAAACATTTAATTATTTGTAAAAGTGAATTCTTAAAGCAGATTACCGCTCGATTTCATCATTCAAACATTGTAAAATTCGTTATAGGGTTGTGTTGATCTTCAACTGAAGAGTATGTAAAGTTTGTTTACCTTCGATAGAAAAGAATTAAATAAAATTTTCTTGACAAATCCATGTAAAAATGGTTAAATAGTGAAGAAAAAGAAGAAAAGTTATATGAGACGAAGTATAGAAGAAGCGAAAAATTTCGAGCAGCTGATGAAAAAGACTTTCTCTTCTGTTTCTTATTGTCTGTATTTATTTAGGTACAATACAAGATATTCGATTTTTTTTGTAGTTGAGGGTATTATTAAAAAAATATCTTGTATTCTATTTTCTGAAAGAAATACCTACAGACTTCTCAAATGACTGGATGAAAACAGTAGTTTTAACAAATTTATCTCTACCTGCAACACTCATTCTTAACATTTTATTTACTTTATAATTGAACATGATTCTAAGTAGATTATATTTTAACTTAGCAATAATAACATCAATGCAACTAATTCACTTATGTTAGCTCGGCGCTGTTGCACTGCTCGTATGTAGGAATAGAATGCATTCATCAATCTATTTTGGTCGAATTTGCCTTTTCATATGTTACTTCAAATATGTAACTTTAACTTGCGAGCTTACATAACCAACGAACAAATAAATAATTATATAATCAGTCATCATAGGAGGATATTCTTATCTACGTGTATTTATAGTTTGCTTTTTTAGTATAACTTCGTCAAAAATACTCAAATTTTCGCTATAAAACAGATAAATATGCATTTTCTTTATACATTACTTTGTGTATACTCCCTATATTATCGATAAATGCATGGCCTGATCCACGATGTCGAAGACCACCACCTGCATCAGGCTACACAATTGAAAAAGTAATCTTGAAAAGTTACATAGACATAACGTCACGATACTTTCTTATTGGTATACTGGTCACTGGTTTGAAATTGGAAGAATACAAACAGCTGGTGATGCTTTTTTTCAAAGAGATTGTGTATGCACATATTTGGATGTTGCTCAAAATGTTAACAATGCATCTCTAGTATCAATTTCCAATATATGTCGAAAAAAGACACCTGATGGTGAATTACTTGTTGCTAATGGTACACTTTTTAGCAATCAACAACCAGCCAATGGTGTCTATAATGAAACAATTGGTTATACTCATCAAATCGCTTCTTATAATATTATTGTACTACAAGAAAACGAGTACAGTGTAGAATATGATTGTGTCGAAGAGCTTGGCATAACGAATTACTGTGTACATGTTCTATCACGTCAGTCAACACTAAATCAAATGATGGTAGACAATCTTCTGAAAATTGCACAACAATATGATTTAAATCCAGAAAAACTCGAGTTTATCTATTCAAAACAACAGAATTGCACATATAATCGATAGACACAATTTTTCTCACGACTTTTCTTGATATTCAATCAATTCAATCAAAGATAAAAACTAAATTTTCAATTTCAATCTTCTAATATCTATAATTCATGAATAATTAAATGCAACATATAGTATCTTGAGAGTGAGAGCTTTACTACGGTACTACACATACAGCGAAGTAATTACCATTAATGGAGACGAAACTGATTAGAGGGAAAGAGAAAATGAACGTGAATTTAAATTTATTATGACATAAAAAAAGAATAATTTATTTAACGGTATGAGTAACAAACATTTCGAGAAGGTGATGATATGTTAGAATCGAAAAAAATATTTCAATGTATTATTGTGTTTAAATAACTTTTCGTCAGTTGTCTATTTTGTCTTGTGACTGTCATAATACTCATATCTGCTTCAGATACATACCATCGTTGTCTAAAATGTCGAGGTAATATGCTAATCATTGTTTTTCGAAATGTTTGTCGAAATAGTTGAGATGTTATTATAGAAATATAAAATGATTTGGCATTATTTAGATAAAAACAACTATTTGAAAGTCGATAAACTAAATTAATAATTGCTTGTTGTTCAGGAGTTCTTGTATTTTCAGATGAAATATAGGAATATGCATACAGAGTCATCCATTGTAATGAAAAGAAAGCTCTTACTAATCCTTGTTCAAAGATCCTTGTCATAAACCGTA